>Ga0154767_1034_pt1 | contig 23885 bp, 16 predicted proteins | sample Rifle2008BG16ft_FD_105775 | JGI IMG/M metagenome (GOLD analysis project Ga0154767, IMG submission 105775) | Gammaproteobacteria bacterium RBG_16_51_14 | reverse complement strand
CGCTGGGCAACGCATGGCAAGCCCAGTGAGGAAAATGCACATCCCCATGTGTGCCGTGAACAGGTTGCCCTGGTCCACAACGGCATTATTGAAAACCACGAAGAGTTGAGACTCGAGCAAATGGCAGCCGGTTATGAGTTTTTCTCTGACACGGACACCGAGGTCGTGGTCAACGAGGTCCATCGCAGATTGCAGGCTAGCAAGGATCTGCTCGCCGCCGTCATGGATACGACACGGAATCTTGAAGGTGCCTATGCCCTGGGTGTGATCAGCACCAGCGAACCCGGCCGCCTCATCGCCGCCCGTCGCGGCAGTCCGCTCGTTATCGGTATCGGCATTGGTGAAAATTTCATTGCCTCGGATGTATTTGCCCTGTTGCCGGTCACGCAGCAGTTTATTTTTCTCAGAGACGGCGATATTGCGGACGTGACACGAGAACACATCGAAATCTACGATGCGGATCGCAATCGGGTGCAGCGTCCGGTATCGGTGTCGGAGATGTCTGCCGACATGGCGGACAAATCAGGTTACCGGCACTACATGCTGAAGGAGATATTCACCCAGCCGCTTGCGATCGCGGACGCACTGGCAGGGCGCATCAGCAAGGGCAGGGTCGTTGAAGATGAATTCGGCCATGCTGCGAAGGCTGTCCTTGATCGCGTGATGGGGGTACAGATCGTCGCCTGTGGGACCAGTTATCACGCGGGCCTGGTTGCACGTCACTGGATCGAGGAGATGGCCGGTATACCTTGCAATGTGGAGGTGGCGAGTGAGTTCCGCTATCGCAAATTCGTGGTTGCACCGGAAACCCTGTTTGTGGCCATTTCCCAGTCCGGTGAAACGGCGGATACCCTGGCCGCCCTGCAGTTGGCAAGGCAATCCGGTTATATCAGTACACTGGCCATATGTAATGTGGCGGAGAGTTCACTGACACGGGAGACCGATCTGGTGTTTTTGACACGTGCAGGCCCGGAAATTGGCGTCGCCTCTACCAAGGCCTTTACAACACAGCTGGTCGCCCTGTTGTTGCTGGTCATCCTGCTGGCCAGACGCCATGGCCTGGATGGCGACGCGGAAGAAAAACTGGTGGCCCATCTTGAAAGCCTGCCCGGACGGGTCAACCAGGTGCTGGAATTGAGCGATCGCATTCAAGCCATGGCGGAACGCTTCACGCACAAGCATCATGCACTCTATCTGGGGCGTGGCAGCCTCCTTCCCGTTGCCATGGAGGGTGCGCTCAAACTGAAGGAGATATCCTATATCCACGCCGAGGCGTATCCGGCGGGTGAACTCAAGCATGGACCACTGGCGCTGGTTGATGAAGACATGCCTGTTGTTGCCGTCGCACCGAATAATGAACTGCTGGAAAAACTCAAATCCAACCTGCAGGAAGTCAAGGCCAGGGGCGGAGAGCTCTATCTCTTTGCAGATTCAACTGCGAAGGTCGGAACAACACTGGATGATCATGTCATCATACTGAGTCCCGTGGATAATCTGATTGCCCCGATTGTTTATACGGTGCCATTGCAATTGTTGGCGTATTATGTGGCAGTGATGAAAGGCGCGGATATTGACCAGCCACGCAACCTGGCCAAATCAGTGACAGTGGAATAATTCCAGGCAGCATCCATGTCAGGGCGCATAACAGGTGATGGCAGAGGAGCGTGTATGTGTCCATAAAAAAAGCGAGGATTGCCATAGTCAGTTGCCAGTTGTGAATCAAGATCATTCCGGAATAAAAAAAGCAGATAACCCGTGAACAGTCAGCAGAAGGCGGCAACAAGGCGGATCCTTGTCGTCGATGACGACAGGGATGTCCTGTCGCTGGTGAAGACCTGGCTGACGGCTGATGGATATGATGTGAAGACAGTCACATCGGGGGAAGAGGGACTGACCCAGGTTGCTGTCATACAGCCACATCTGGTAATCACCGATCTCTTCATGGAGGGCATGGACGGCATGGCCTTGCTCAGCGAGATTCACCGTGAAAATCCACTGTTGCCTGTCATTATGTTCAGTGGCCAGGCCCGCATCCCTGACGCCGTCAAGGCGACCCACCTGGGTACCTCGGCATTCCTGGTAAAACCGGTAAATAAGGACGAATTGACGGAACAGATAAACAAGGCACTGCGTATCACGACGGATCCCCTGGTCGTAGCTACTTTTGCCCAAAGCATTATTTATCGCAGCAGACCAATGGCAGAAGTTATCGACCGTGCACAGCTGGTTGCCAACAGCGATGTGACGGTCTTTATCACGGGGGCGACCGGGACCGGCAAGGAAGTCATCGCGAAGGCGATTCACGATTCAAGTTCACGCCGTGATAAACGGTTTATTGCCGTGAATTGCAGTGCCATTCCTGAACAGCTTCTTGAGTCCGAGCTTTTTGGTCATGAAAAGGGTGCATTCACCGGTGCAACTATACGTCATGATGGCCTGTTCCGGGCCGCTGACGGTGGTACCCTGTTTCTGGATGAAATCGGCGACATGCCGTTGTCACTGCAGGTCAAGCTGTTACGGGTCCTGCAGGATTTTGAGGTGCGTCCGGTGGGTTCAACGAAGGTCTGGCCTGTTGACGTAAGAATTATATCGGCTACCCACAAGGATATCGATGAGGCGGTGGAGCAGGGTGAATTCAGGGAAGACCTCCTGTACCGGCTCAAGGTCGTGCCATTGCATATGCCGGAACTGGCAGAAAGACGTGATGATATACCCCTGCTGGCAGAGCATTTTCTGGGTGAGTATGCAAAAAAAAATCACAAGCAGAAAAAGCGTTTTGCACCTGATGCGATGGATTATCTTGTTTCAATGTCGTGGCCGGGTAATATAAGACAGCTCAACAATGTCGTTGAGTTATGTGCTGTGTTGTGCACATCAGAAATCATACCAATGAGCCTGACCAGGCAGTCTCTGCAGGAAAAGCCCGTTCAGATACAGACTTTAAGGGAGGCAAAACAGGCTTTTGAGCGGTCCTATCTGACCGGGGTACTCCGCATCACCAATGGTCATGTCGCCAATGCCGCGCGTATTGCGGGCAGGAACAGGACAGAATTCTATAAATTGCTGAACCAGTATAATATTGATCCGGTGCAGTTCCGGGTAAAGAAAACGGATGGTAAACAGGAAGAGTGAGGTAAACCAGACAGTTATGAGCACTGAAAAAATACGGGTAGCCATTGATCCGGATCTGCAAGACCTGATTCCCGGTTTTCTTGAAAACAGGGGGAAGGATCTGGGTAAAATGAGAGAGGCGCTGTTGGCGGAGGATCTGGAAATATTGCGATCCATCGGCCACAGTCTCAAGGGTGTGGGCGGTGGTTACGGGTTTCACAGGATCTCCGAGATCGGGGCGGCAATTGAAACATCTGCCAAAGCGGGTGATCTCGATAGCATCACCCCGCAGCTTGATAATCTTGCGGATTATCTGGAACGCCTCGAAGTGGTGTATGAGTAAATCCGGTCAGTAACCGATTTATGTACCGGCACACAGGGGGTAATACGCCACGCTGGTTTACCTATGTCATTATATTCATCCTCGGCCTGGCCTTTTCCACCACGCTGTTCCAGATCGCGTGGAATACAGCGCTGGATCATAAAAAGAAGGAATTCTCTTTTGAATCGATCCCCCTGAAAGAATCCGTTGCCGGCAACGTCAGGGCAGGTAATGAGGTCATCAATACGGTTGGTGCATTCATGCAGTCAAATCCGCTTGCCAACCGGGCGCAATCTGAAATATTTTTCCGCGATATCCTGACGCGGTATTCCTGTATTGAAGCAGTAAATTATTATCCGGCCAGTGACCCAGGTACCGGGATCAGGTTTCCCGTGCTTTACCAGGGCACACGCAACCACCTCTATTTCGAACAGGATGAGGATATTTATCAGCACCCGATCTACAGATATGCCATTGATATGGCAATTGATTCCGGTGCCGTCGTGCCGGCACCTCCGGTAATCGAAAATAATCCTGATCACAACTACTGGCTGTTCAAGACTATTCAGACCGGTGCACCGGATGATAAACCTGACCCGACCATGACAGGGACAGTGCAGGGTCTGGTATCCATCCTCATTTCTCCCATCAGGCTGCTGGGGGATTCGGTCGCCGGTAACCGGCTGTCAATCACGCTGTACAGCGACAGCGCAGGTCTGACCGGAAGACAAGTGCTGTTTTCAAATCTTGCGGAAACGGAACAGCCGGATCGCCGCTGGAAGATCACCGCACTGAATGAAGAATATCTTGTCCAGTTCCCTTTTTATGCCATCAAGTTAATCCTAAGCAGGGATGTCTATTGGGACGATCTTGATCACGACCTGATCTTTATTGTCCTGTTGCTGGATATAGGCATCATGTTGCTGCTGTTCGCGCTGGTCAGGGCCAGGGATCTGCAGACCAGCGAATTACGCGAACGTAATATCGTTATTGAGCGCAAGGTAGAGGAACAGACCAGGGAACTTGCACTGGCCCGTGACCAGGCGCTGGAGGCATCAAGAGTAAAATCAGAATTCCTGGCCAGCATGAGTCATGAAATCCGTACCCCGCTGAATGCCATTATCGGCATGTCTGAATTGCTCAATGAAACGCAATTGACCGAGGAACAACAGAAGTACATCAGTGTGTTTCACAAGGCCGGGGATACGCTGCTCAACCTGGTAAACGATATCCTTGACCTGTCAAAGATTGAGGCCAGGCAGCTTGTCCTGGAAAAGATTCCATTTGACCTGTACGAACTGGTGGAACAGGCGATTGATATCTACGCACTCAAGGCGGCCGAGAAGGGAATCGAACTTGCCTGCCATATTGCCCCGGATGTGACCCCCACCAGGAAAGGTGATCCTGCCAGGCTGAGGCAGATCATCCTGAACCTGATCAGTAACGCACTGAAATTTACCGGGAGTGGTGAGATAACAGTCCACGTCATGAAGGATCCCGACACAGATGCAACTGATTACGTCCTGTTTGCAGTCAGGGATACCGGCATTGGTATTCCGGATAAAAAACTGGAGGCGATTTTTGAAAGCTTCACCCAGGCGGACTCATCGACCACCCGTAAATATGGCGGTACCGGACTGGGTCTGACGATCTCGAGAAGACTGGCCGAGATGATGGAGGGAAGCATCCGGGTTGAGAGTGAAGAAGGCAAGGGCAGTACTTTTTCACTGGTAGTCAGGATGGCGGCATGCAGGGAAGGGGAACAGACGGTTTCCCTGCGGTTGATTGATCTGACCGGTGTGAAGATACTGGCTGTCGATAATCATGCAATCAATCGGTCTATCCTGAAGGATGTTCTTGCTGCTTATGGTGCACAGGTGGTCACTGTTGATAATGCCGGGGCGGCGCTTGCCGTACTGAGGGAGAGGCAAGGGAACGGCGATGCATGGCAACTGGTGATTATCGATTGTGAACTGAAGGACATGAACGGTTTTCAACTCGCTGAAACCATAAGGACGGAAGGGATTGCCGTCAGCAAGCTGTTCATGATCAATCCGGCGCGTCTGCACCGGGACATGTCCCGGGTCAGGGAATTGGGAAACAGCAGTTACCTGGTAAAACCGATCAAGCGTGTCGATCTAATCAAGGCTGTGAGCAGGATTTTTTCCGGGAACAGGCCGATCCAGGTAAAGACTGCCGATGTTGCAAACACAGTCCCTGTCCTTGCACCCAGGACCATACTCCTGGTCGATGACAACCCGGATAACCGTTTACTGATCAATGCCTATCTGAAAAATTCACATTATATAATTGATGAGGCTGACAACGGGGAAGCTGCGGTTGCCATGTTCAGGCAAAAGGTATATGACCTGGTGTTGATGGATGTGCAGATGCCGATCATGGATGGCCATGCGGCGACGAGGGCGATTCGGGACTGGGAAAGGGAAAATAACAGGGCAGCCACCACGATTATTTCCCTGACGGCACATGCCATAAAGGAAGAGATCGATAAGTGCATGGCAGCAGGTTGTAACACTCATCTGAGTAAACCCGTGAAAAAATCCACCTTGCTGCAGACACTCAATGAGTATACCCGTGAGCGGGGGACACCCGGACCAGACGACAGGCGGGATGACTAAGCACAGCGTCAAAAGTAAATACGCATAAATCGTCAGGGCAAAGGTTCAGGGTTCGAGGTTCAAGGTTCAGGGTTCGAGTAGACGCAGGGTGGATAGGGCATATGCGATGTTTATACACCACGGAGGACACGGAGGTATTGAACATACTTCTTTTATGGTCTTCATGTTTATTTTCCTGTGTTCTCCGTGCGCTCGACAACCTGTTCCCGACGTTGTCTACCGCCTACATATATCCATGTAGGCGTCTGTGGTTTTATCAGTAGACACGGGGTGGATAGGCAAGTGCATGGATGCACGTAGGTAGAGCAATGCAGGAGCAATTGCCGAGCGTATGCGAAATCCACCGAACTATAACTCCGGCGGGGATCCGGGAAAGACGCTGGATGCCGGGACATGCCCTCTGGGGCACAAGAGCCAGGAATGACAGGCAATGTTGATATGATTAGATATTTGTGTCGCTGAGAATAGTAATTAACGGATCAGTGCGGACAGGGTCCTGAAATGTTCATGTGCCGCATCACGCAACCACTCAAACAGGATGGACTCGGTGCTGGTAACGATAATACCGGCCTGATTCATTCTCTGCAGGGCGGATTCGTAATCTTCCTGGTGTCTTGAACAGACGGCATCCGCGGCCACAAATACCTGGTATCCGCTGTTGGTCAGTTCCATCGCCGTCTGCAACACGCACACATGTGCTTCCATCCCGGCCAGTACGACCTGCCTGCGCCCGGTCTGCTTCATCTGGTCTGAAAAATTATCCGCACCGGTGCAGGAAAAGCAGGTTTTTTCATAGCGTTTTGTGTCTTCGGGGAGTAATCCGGTGATTTCCCCCTCCAGCATTCCCAGACCTTGCGGGTATTGCTCGGTAGCCATGACAGGCACCCCAAGCTTCCCGGCAGCGATCAATAAAATGCCCGTTTCCCGCTTTACCCGCGCGAGGATTTTTCCCGGCATGGCACTGCTGAGTCGTGTCTGAATATCGATGATGACTACAACACTGTCTTCTGCATTGCACAGCAATGGGTTGTCTTGCGTCCCACTCATTGTTCCATCCCGGTTAATTTTCAGATGTCAGTTCAACCAGCTGTTGATCTGTTTCAGATCATCCGGTGCCAGGGTACCGGCAGCCTGTTTCAGGCGTAGTGTGTTCAGGATGTAATCATAGCGTGCACGGGAAAGGTCCCGGCGTGCGCCAAAGGTGGTGCGTTCGGCTGCGACCACATCGATGGCGGTGCGGGTACCGACGTCAAAACCGGCCTGGGTCGCCTGCAGGGCCGTTTCACTGGAGACCACCGCCTGCTGCAGGGCATTGACCTGGCTGATACCGGACATGACACCGAGGTATGCCTCACGCGTCAGGCGCTGTGCGGCCCTGCGTGCCTGTTCCAGTTTTTCCATGGCTTCATTGTATCTCTGTGCCGCCTCGCGCGTACGTGAACTGACCAGCCCGCCACTGTAGAGGGGGATATTCAGTTCCAGGCCCACCTCGGTCGAGTGTTGTTTTGTGCTGCCAAAACGGCCTCCTGTCGACAGGTAATCACGGCTCGCCACCAGATCCAGTGTCGGAAGGTGTCCGGCACTCTGCAGCTTGATCTCCTTTTGCGCGGTCTCTGCCGCGTATCTGGCCGTGAGTATCTGCAGATTCTGTTCCAGAGAGGTCGTGGTCCAGGTTTCAATCACGGCCGGTTCGGGTGATACCAGCGGCATGGAATTTCCCAGCAGGGAAAGCGCATCGGTGTATTCACCGGTGATCTCGCGCAGCGCTTCCCTGGCGTTATCGATCATATTTTCGGCCAGGATTTCGTTGGCAACGGCACGGTCATAGCCTGCCTGGGCCTCCTGCACATCGGTAATGGCAGTCAATCCGACCTCGAAGCGTTGTTTGGCCTGATCCAGCTGGCGGCTCAGGGATTTTTTTTCAGATTGCGCAAACTCCAGGTGATCCATGGCGGCGAGTAAATTGAAATAACGCACGGCGACACGGACGATCAAATCCTGCTGTGCCGCGATGAGCTCTGCATCCGCCTGCTGGATGAGACTGTCCGCCTGTTTGAGTGTGATCAAACGGTCACGATGGAACAGCGGCTGGGTGGCATTCAGGGAATAGCCATGACTGTTGAATTCAACTTCACCCGATGAACCAAAGGCGCGGCCAGCGGACGAGATATCCTGGTCATTCTTGCGCGTGTTGGCACTGAGATTGATGGCGGGCAACAGTTGTGAGAATGCCTGTGGACGTGATTCCAGTGTGGCCTGTCGCGCTGCACTGACCTGTCGATACTGCGGGTCATTGCTTTCCGCGAGACTATACACCTCGATCAGATCGGCAGAATAGGTCCATGCCGAGTACAGCACCAGCAGTATTCCCGAAAGCCAGTTTCTCATTTCGTTATTATCCAGAAAATTGCAAGTAATCCCTGGCAGTGATTTCAATCAATGTTGGCGTTACTGCAAGTCCATTTCCTTTGTGGGAGGCCATAGTTATCCCCCTTATTGTTATTACTGCATTACTTCCGGCTCATGCCGGGCGGTCAATCCGGCCCGGTTACCTGCCCGTTTTCCCCTTTACCTTTACCAAGGCGGACAACATAACAAACCCGGTTGACAGGGAAGTGCTGTACAACGCCGGCTAGAATACAAATTCCTCTTTTCTTTCCGCACCGACCAGCGGTGGCAGATCTGTCTCAAACAGACTTTCCCTTGACCACGCGTTATCGCCCACGCGCGTAACCAGCATTGCCTCCATCACCGCCGGGGTTTCTCCGACAATGACAAACAGGCGTCCACCCAGCGAGAGCTGTTGCTGAAAATGTCCATTCAGTTGCGGAACGGATCCGGTGACAACGATAACATCAAAAGTCCTTTCCCTGTTCCAGCCATTGATGGCATCACCCGTTTGTAACTCGACATTATTCAGCTGGTAACGCCGGAGTTTTCCCGGTGCTGACGCAGTGAATTCCGGATAGATATCCACGCTGCACACGGACTTGCCGGACTTTGCCAGCAGGGCCGTCAGATACGCGCAGCCGGTACCGATTTCAAGAATCGTATCCGAGGGTTTGACGGCGAGGCCCTGCAGGAGACGTGCCTCAACCTTGGGTGTCATGGTGAATTGACCATGGGCCAGCGGCAGCGGGGTATCGGCATAGGCCAGTTGCCGGTATTCGGCGGGAACGAAGTCTTCGCGGTGGATCTCATCGAGCAGATTGAGTACACCGAGGTCGGGTACCTCCCAGGGCCTGATCTGCTGCTTAATCATATTCTCACGTGCATAATCGGTATTCATTACGACTTGTCCTTGGTTCCTGTTATGGTAAAGATACTATTATATATGAAGCACCGAAAAAACCACCCTCTGCTTTTGCGTAAACGGGTTTTTATGTCTGCGTGTGACAGGGCATCCCGGCAGGCCGGTCCGCTGGATGATTGATGCCATTGCAGATCGCGCAAAGCCCCGGGGGAAGCTGGTTCATGTAAAACATCAGGCAGGCGAATGAATCTATAAATCAGATATAGTTACAATTCATATCTAAGAAAATACATAAATTTGTCGCCGGAATACCTGACAATCGGTCCGCGCTTCCTATAACATAGGGTTGCAGCTAGGGGCGCCCCTGTATGGGCTGAGAGTGACCCTCGAACCTGATCCGGATCATACCGGCGTAGGAAAGCAGGCACTTCCACACCCGCAGGCGCTCATCTGCCAATCTGGAGGAACGATTCATGAGCGCACAATCTGATGTACCCCTGAGCCAGCATGCCAGGGTCGATACGGAGGTCGTCCAGCCCTTTCCCAGCTCCCGAAAAATCCATGTCCAGGGGAGCCACCACGATATCCGGGTACCGATGCGTGAGATTTCATGCAGCGGTACGCGTAACTCCGACGGTGCGGTGGAAGAGAATCCACGGGTGACCGTTTACGATACCTCCGGGCCGTATTCGGATCCGGACATCGAGATCGATATCTGCAAGGGTCTGCAACCCGTACGTAGCCGCTGGATCGATGAGAGAAACGATACCGAATGGCTGGACGGTTACAGTTCCGTCTATGGCCGGCAGCAGGCAGATGACCCGGAGCTGGCCTATATGCGCTTCAGTCACACGCCCAGACCGCGCCGGGCCGTCCCGGGTAAAAATGTCTCGCAGATGCATTACGCCCGAAAGGGGATCATCACCCCGGAGATGGAATTCGTTGCCGTGCGTGAAAATCTCAGACGCGAGGAATATAAAGACGCCGGTCTGCTGAAACAGCACCCGGGGCACAGCTTCGGGGCGGCCATCCCGGAGTTGGTCACGCCGGAATTTGTCCGTGCTGAGATCGCGCGGGGCCGCGCCATCCTGCCGGCCAATATTAATCACCCCGAGACCGAGCCGATGATCATCGGCCGCAATTTTCTGGTCAAGATCAATGCCAATATCGGCAACTCCGCCGTGACCTCCTCGATTGAGGAGGAGGTGGAGAAGATGACCTGGGCCATCCGCTGGGGGGCGGACACTGTTATGGACCTGTCAACGGGCAGGCACATCCACGAGACCCGGGAATGGATCGTCCGGAATTCCCCGGTCCCCATCGGCACGGTGCCCATCTATCAGGCCCTGGAAAAGATCGATGGCAGGGCGGAAGAACTGGACTGGGAGATCTTCAGGGACACCCTGATCGAACAGGCGGAACAGGGGGTGGATTACTTTACCATCCATGCCGGTGTGCGCCTGCACTATATCCCGCTGACGGCGAACCGGGTCACCGGCATCGTCTCCCGCGGTGGTTCCATCATGGCCAAGTGGTGCCTGGCCCATCACAAGGAGAGTTTTCTGTATACCCGGTTTGCCGAGATCTGCGAGATCATGCAGACCTATGATGTCGCCTTCTCGCTCGGCGACGGCCTGCGGCCGGGTTCCATCGCCGACGCCAACGATGCGGCCCAGTTTGCCGAACTGCAAACCCTCGGGGAACTCACCCGTATTGCCTGGCAGCATGACGTCCAGGTCATGATCGAGGGGCCGGGACATATACCGATGCAGATGATCCGGGAAAATATGCAGCGGGAACTGGAAGAGTGCAGCGAGGCGCCGTTTTATACCCTGGGCCCGCTGACGACTGATATCGCCCCTGGCTATGACCATATCACCTCGGCCATCGGCGCGGCGATGATAGGCTGGTACGGGACCGCCCTGCTCTGTTACGTCACCCCCAAGGAACACCTCGGCCTGCCGGACAAGAATGACGTCAAGGACGGGATCATCGCCTACAAGATCGCCGCCCATGCGGCCGATCTGGCCAAGGGCCATCCCGGCGCCCAGATCCGCGACAACGCGATCTCAAAGGCCAGATTCGAATTCCGCTGGGAGGACCAGTTCAACCTGGGACTCGACCCGGATCGGGCGCGGGAATTCCATGACCTCACCATGCCCAGGGAGGGGCACAAACTGGCCCATTTCTGTTCCATGTGCGGACCCAATTTCTGTTCGATGAAGATCACCCAGGACGTGCGCGATTACGCGAAGGCACACGGGATCGGTAACATGGAGTCGGCCCTTGAACAGGGGCTGTCGGAAAAGTCACGGCAGTTCATGGAGCAGGGGAGTGAGATCTATCACCGGGGTTGAACGGAAGGACCCGTTATGGTTAGCATATCGGGGGAGATCTGGTTGACACCTATTGTGTGCGTACTTGATTGGGTCTTCAGAATCCAGCACATACGGACGGCAATGGTGTGACAGGCAGACTTGAAAAACTCGTAGCGCAGTCGCCGGCCCCGGAGGTGACGGCACACCGGCTTGACCGCCTGCGGGAGGACCCGGTTGCCCGGGACATCATTGACAGATTATCTCCGGATGCCCTTACCGGGCTGGTCCGGATCATCGGCACCTCCCGTTTCCTTTACCATGCCCTGTGCCGTCATCCGGATTCCATTACCTTGATTGGACAGCCCTTCGACCCGGAGGCGCCCACTCATGATGAAATCAATAATATCGCTGACCTTCGTCGTTACAAGTACAGGGAATTGCTGAAGATCACCTGGATGGACCTGGCCGATGTCTGCGGCTATGAAGAGATCCTCTCGGCGCTCAGCCATCTTGCCGATATCGTGATCAGGAACGCCGGCCGGCTGGCCGGGTCAAGCAAGGTTTCGGTTGCCAACCGGCCGTTGAACGAGCAACTCGTCCTGTTTGCCCTGGGTAAGCTGGGTGCGTACGAACTGAACTACAGCTCGGATGTCGATCTGATCTTTGTGTGTGCCAATCTGGACGGGGATGCAGGTTTGCAGTTGCAGGAGGCAGCGGTCAATTATATACGCAGGTTTACCAGGCTCCTCGAAGAGCAGACGGAGGAGGGCTTTTTATATCGCGTCGATCTGAAACTGCGGCCCTGGGGGAAGAGCGGACCGCTGGCGCTGACGGTCAATGACACGGAACAGTATTACGAGGCCAGCACCGAGGCGTGGGAACGTTTTGCCTGGCTACGGGCCAGGCGGGTGGATGGCCCGGATAATATCGGTACGGAACTGCTCGACCGCCTGAAACCGTTTGTTTTCCGCCGCACACTCAGCGCGCAGGACCTGCAACGTTTTCTCAGGATCAAGACCGATATGGCGGATGCCCGCACGCGGCAGGGTTGCTGGAACGTGAAGGTAGGGGATGGCGGGATACGCGATATCGAGTTTTTCGTGCAGATACTGCAACTGATCAATGGCGCCCGTTTCCCTGTATTACGGGGTACGGGCACACTGACAGCGCTGGATGCCCTGGTCCTGTGCGGTCTTATGGAAGGCGATGAACAACAGCAGATCCGCGACAGCTATCTTTTTTTGCGAAGGCTGGAAAACCGCCTGCAGATCATGGATGAGCGGCAGACCCAGGATCTGCCGGAGGATACCGGGGAAAGACTGTTTCTTGCCAGGTCTCTGGGTTTTACAGGTACATCCGACGAAGAGACGCTGGCCCGTTTTGAAAACACGCTGCACGCCCATCGGCAGACGGCAAGGCAGTATTTTGAGCGTATCCGGCTCGAAGAGAATCAGTTTGTATGAAACTCGATTCAGAAACACAAAGGGCGCTGGATGCAGCATGGAATCAGGAGACGGCCCGGGCCAGTCTGGAACGCTGGCTGGGTGTCTGCGCGCAGGAAAAATGGGGGGAACTTCCACGGGATCTGCCGTTGTTGGCCACCTTGTTCGGGGCCAGTTGGTATTTCACGCGGTATATTTTTTATCGGGGGAAGGTTGCAGCCGGCCTGATTGATCAGCCATTCTCATTTGAACAGAGTCTCGGATCCCTGGTGCAGGATTTCCGGGAAAACGGCGCGGGCCGGGATCTTGATGTCAACCTGCACCGGCTGTGCCTGATCAAGAATGAGATCATGCTGCAAATCCTGCTGGCACAATTAAAGGGGGAGTTTGATCAGGTCCGGTCTGAACAGGCCCTGACCCGTCTTGCCGAAGCCGTGCTGCAGGTGATGATCATGCTGTGCGGAGTGTACCGGGAAACCGGCGGGCAGTTTGTGGTTCTCGGCATGGGGCGGATCGCGGGCCTCGAAATGACCTATGGTTCCGACCTTGACCTGATTTTCCTGAGCATGGATAACACGCAGGATGCGTTTGAAAGGATCGGCAAGGCGGTGCGCAGGATGCTGCGCATGATTGCCGCCGCCGATCCCGCCGGCAGCCTGTATGAGATCGACATGCGCCTGCGCCCGCACGGCAATGCGGGCACACTGATCAGCCCGCTCAATACATTTATTGAGTATCACAAGGCTGGCCGCGAGGTCTGGGAGCGCCAGATGATGACACGTTGCCGTGCGGTAGCAGGGGATCCGCATCTCGCGGAAAGCCTGCTTGAAAAACTGATACCGTGCGTTTATTCAAGGCAGGATGGAAGCCTGCGCAGCGAGGTCATCCGTATGCGGAAACTTGTCCAGCATGAGCTGGGCAGTCCGGCGGGGAAGTACGATATCAAGCGTGGGGAAGGCGGCATCATGGATATCGATTTCATCTCGCATTACCTGCAATTGCGGCATGGACAGGGACATCCTGCCCTGCGTTCTGCGAGCACCCGCAAGGTATTGCGACACTCGGCGGAGACAGGTCTCCTCGATCAGCAAACCGTATCCACCCTGCTGGAAGCCTATGATTTTTTAAAGATGATTGAGTCGCGTCTGCGTGTGTTCGATATGAAATCCGTCAGCCAGTTTTCGAGGACGCCAGGAAATAATCTGGCGCTTGCCCGGGCGCTCGGATTTTACAGGGAGGGCGCGGAGGAATCTGTGGCTGCCTTCATGGAGGCCTACCTGAACATTACCCGTTCCGTTCGCCGGCAATTCAAGGAGATCGTCGGCTGGGATTAAACAAAGTTCGAGGTTCAGGGTTCAAGGTTTAAGGTTTGAGGTTTGAGGTTTGAGGTTCAGGGTTCAAAATTTTTGACAACTGACAACTGACAACTGACAACTGACAACTGACAACTGACAACTGTCCACTGACTACTGACAATTGGGTGGCCTTGCCTCGCATGGCAGGGCGCAGATGAGAAGGAACATGCATTATCTAGTCTTGTATATGATAGTGGGCGAGTGCTGTCTGTATGAATCGATGCCATGTGTCGTCAGGTTCCCAGACGGCATGCAGGACAGGTAATGCATCGCTGGCCGCAACCTGTTGCCGGATCCTCTTGTAAAGGTATATAAATACCGAGACACGCCAATTGTATGCGCAATGGATGAATATCTTTTTATCCTGATGCTGATCTACGGTAGCAAAAAAAGCGTGCAGATCGGTGAATGTAGGGGCCCCGAAATCGACCGGTATGTGGATATAGTCCATTCCCAGTAGCCTCACCAGGTCGCCCTCATCTGGGATCGCACCGGGTGAATCGGGCAGGGCAAGATTGATGACCAGGTCGAAATCCGCCCGCTTGATGGCATGGAATTGATCGACAGTTGGCTGGCCTGCCGTCGCGATGTGTCCATCCATACGGTAATAATTCCGTATCTGTTCCAGTGCCGCTGTGTTCATCGTGCCGCGTTTACTCCGTGCATGTCAGCCGGACAATTAATCGTTACAATAAACAAGTGTCATGCAGTGTAAAGGAAAATGCAAAGACTTGAACAGAAGACGGCGGTGATCACCGGTGCCAGCAGCGGCATCGGCAGGGCTATCGCCCTGGCATATGCGAGGGAAGGCGCACATGTCATCGTGAATTACCATCGATCACAGGACAAATCCGGGCAGATCGTTCAGGAAATTATAGCCGCAGGGGGCAGGGCAGCGGCGATCCAGGCCGATGTCCGGGATCGGGACAGTATTGAACGCCTGGTAAGGGAATCACAGGCAATCCTTGGGAACATCGATATCTGGGTGAATAATGCCGGAGCCGATATCCTGACCGGGCCGGGGGCGCTACTCGATGATCAGGAAAAATTACAGAACCTGATCGAGGTAGACCTGAAGGGCACCATCTTCTGTTGCTGGGCCATTGCGCCGTTGATGCAGTCCCAGGGGCATGGGGTCATCATCAATATGTCCTGGGACCTTGCCCTGCATGGCCTGGCCGGGCGGAATCCGCAGCTGTTTGCCGCCACCAAGGCCGGTATCACCGGTTTCAGTCGTGCCCTTGCCAAAACCTGTGGACCTGACATCCGTGTCAACGTGCTGGCGCCGGGCTGGATCGAAACGGCCTTTGCGGAAAACGATATGAGTAACGACTATTATCAGGCCCGTATCAGGGAAATCCCCGTCGGTCGTTTCGGGACACCGGAAGATGTCGCCGGGGCAGCGGTGTTCCTGGCATCGGAGGATGCCTCCTACATGACCGGAGAGATGATCAGGATCAATGGCGGCTTGATTTGAGGTTCGGGGTCAGAGTAAAAACTATCGGTGTTCGGAGTAATAATTAATCAAAATTATTGGTTTTTACTCTGACCCCGTTCAAAACCATCTCCTGACCCTGGATCTGTATGCCCGGTATTCATCGCCGAAGATATTTTCCAGAAACGGCTCCTCGTGCCTGATGAAACCTTCCTGGATGATGAGGAAGAAAATAATAACCACAAGAAATGGCGATAAACTTCCCAGCCATATTCCTGTTCCGACTAACATGACAATCAATCCGAGATACATCGGATTACGGGTATGGCGATACAGGCCATGCAACACCAGGGTGGTCGATTGTTCAAATGGTTTTACCGGTGTCCCGGCCTTTCTGAATGCGTTGGCGCCCCAGAAACTGACCAGCAGCCCGACACTGATCAGAATAACACCTGCACAGGAAACCGGTGCCGCGACCAGTTGTACCAGGGGCAGATAATGATGCAAGCCGACCATGAGCGCCAGCGCGGCAAGGAAGTAAACGGGTGGAATTATTTTTCTGAGCATCATCAATCTGTATTAAAGGTGCTGGAGTAATATATTTATACCACTCCTTGATTAAGTAGAATATCCTCTTTTATCCTTACCCTATTGTTGCTTACACAACCAGCATCAATGTGTCAGTGCAAGACCAGACCCCTAATACGCTCACTAGGGCGAAATGCAAGCGCGACAGGTCAGCTACAACGCCTGGTTCGCTATTTTATTCGTTGTATTACCCAAAAACATCTACTGGTTTGACTGACACCCATTCGTTCCTTTTCAGTTTGTAGAGTTCCAAATGTTGTCCCTTGCTCCATTCCGCAAGCACGATGGCTATTGCTCTATGGTGTTTGGCAACCTTCTTCAGACGGGCGATATCCTCGGGCGTAGGTCGTGGGGCTGAACCACCCTTTGTTTGGATGAGTACCATTTCAAGAATATCCCCGCGTTTCAGTCCAGAGATTTCCACCCGGTGATTCTTGCGCACTGCAAGGAGATCCACGATGCCTCGTGACTCTGCCTTTGCCTTCCCCCCGAAATCAACTAGGTTCCATCGTGCGCCGGACTGACGATTATATGTGATGAGCCATTTCGTCATTGTGCGTGCCCATTTTGCTGTGTGCTGAGCTTTTCTGCCTGGACTGAGCACATCTGTTTTCATCTTTTCCTTATTAGCGAACTAAGTGATAAGGCGCCTTTTGGCTGATAATGTTATACAGGCGGCCACAGGTGTTGTATTAATGATTATCATAACATCATCAGGTTAGCACCGTTTGCAATAAAGCGCGATGAATAGTAACCGTGCTCCCTTTGCTGTTTTCAATATCAGGATTGCCCTGGCTCCGATGATGATTGATGCGATGGCATGATCAAGGCTGAACACCAGCAATCACCATATGCCCGTAATTCAAAACTGGCTTTTTCTACAGGTTCAATGGTTGCCACGTGATAATAAAATCGTTGAGACAACTGATATGATGTTATAATTTATCAATGCAGTAATTAAATTGGTTTAAAATAAGTATTTTCTTCTTATGGTTATACATTCCTAAAATGGCGAAACAAACATCAAATGGCCGTACTGGTCAGGTGAAAAGCCGGGTTCAGGTAAAAAATCCTGTTACAAACCGCTGGGTAAAAATTGATACGGGTACTGGACGAATAGTTGATCATAAAAAAACATCTGGTCCATACAAAGGTGTACGCAAGAAGCAGTAGCGTATGTCCTTAATCTTCTCACCGCTCACGGAAGATGCGCTGGAAGGTCCCTTCTAACCTATACCTAAAGGTGTTTTTATCATGCTACAGCTTGGTGAAGGTATATCCAGGCTTGAAGTTGACATGGATACTGCTGTAGATGAGATATTAACTCGTAAGAAATTTGAACCAATTAAAGCGACAACAAGACGTGGTCACAAAGACTATTTGGAAAAGATAATCCAGATTATAAGAGGCTGCGGGTTTGGAGTTGCTATCTTCTCGGAATATACATCCGCATCGACCCTTGCAAATATCTTTTTTGAAGTAGCACTGTGTAATCTTCTGGGGAAACCAGTCATTATCGTAAAATCCGTGGATGCCAAGGCTCCTTCTGATTTTGTTAGAACGGAATGGGTAACTTATACAGCAGGCAAAGGGGCAAAGCTTAAAAAGGAATTTACTGAATCAGTAAACTCTATAGTAGAACTCGCAGATTTTTATGAAAAACTTGGTGATATCGCTATGGAGGCAGAAGATGTCGACTTGGAGCTTGCTTTTGAACGCTACAAACAGGCATTTCTGATTACAAATCTCGGTTCAGCAAAGAAGAAGATTGATACTATTCTAGAGATGCTTAGATCTACTGACGATCCATCAGCTTTGCTTAAGCCGGCGAGAGCCCGACTTCAAAAATCTGTTGTTGAGTTTGTAAGCTTCTCTAATAACTAGTTCTTGTCATTATTTATTCAGTGAGCCATGCCGCACGCCATATAAGGCGAAATCCATGCTTGAATAAATAACCGGAAATTAGAATCCGCTTGCACATGCGCAAGTCCCCACATTAACATCACTCATCATTCCTGCAACCAGCGAGCCCCGTCATGAGCGAAAATCTGACACTTGATTTTGAACAGAACGAGCAGCGACCACTGCATGAATTTGCCGAGAAGGCATACCTGGACTATTCCATGTATGTCATCCTCGATCGCGCCCTGCCGCATATCGGCGATGGTCTGAAACCGGTGCAGCGCCGCATTGTCTATGCCATGTCGGAACTGGGCCTGAAGGCGACGGCAAAATACAAGAAATCGGCACGTACCGTCGGGGATGTGATCGGTAAATTCCATCCCCATGGTGATTCCGCCTGTTATGAGTCGATGGTGCTGATGGCACAGGATTTTTCCTATCGTTATCCCCTGATCGACGGCCAGGGCAACTGGGGTTCCATGGATGACCCCAAATCCTTCGCCGCCATGCGTTATACCGAATCAAAACTGACACCCTACGCGGACCTGCTGTTAAGCGAGGTGGATCACGGGACGGTGGACTGGAACCCGAATTTTGACGGGACCTTGCAGGAACCCCGGTTGCTGCCGGCGCGATTGCCGAATCTGTTGCTCAACGGCACGACCGGTATCGCCGTGGGCATGGCCACGGATGTCCCGCCACATAATCTGAGGGAGGTCGCCAGCGCCTGCATCCGTTTGCTGGAATCACCCTCGTGTTCGGTCCGGGACCTGTGTGAACATGTGAAGGCTCCCGATTTCCCGACACGGGCCGAGATCATCAGTCCGCGGGATGCGATCCTCGAGATGTATGAAACCGGCAATGGCTCGATCAGGATGCGCGCGACCTGGGAAAGGGAAGACGGGAATATTGTCATCACCGCGTTGCCTTTTCAGAGTTCCGGCAGCAAGGTACTGGAACAGATCGCCATGCAGATGCAGGCGAAAAAACTGCCGATGCTGGAGGATCTCCGGGATGAGTCCGACCATGAAACACCGACCCGGCTGGTCCTGATCCCGCGGTCGAACCGCGTCAACCTGGATGACCTGATGTCGCACCTGTTTGCGACGACGGACCTGGAACGGAGTTACCGGGTCAATCTCAATGTCATCGGTATCAATGGTCGGCCACAGGTCAAGAACCTGAAGACAATCCTGCAGGAATGGTTGCACTACCGTACGGAAACCGTGCGTCGCCGTCTGCAGCATCGCCTGGACAAGGTCCTGGCCCAGGCCCATCTCCTGGAAGGACTGCTGATTGCCTATCTCAACATTGATGAGGTGATTGCGATCATCCGTGAACAGGAAACCCCGAAACTGGTGTTAATGAAGCGATTCAAACTGAGTGATGAACAGACCGAGGCAATCCTGGAACTCCGATTGCGCAAGCTGGCAAAACTGGAAGAGATGAAGATCCAGGGTGAACTGAAAGAGCTGGAGGCAGAGCGCCTCACGCTGCAACAGACCCTGTCCTCAAAGCAACGTTTGAAGACCCTGATAAGAAATGAAATCCAGGCGGATGCCGAGGCCTTTGGCGATGAACGGCGTTCCCCGCTGGTCGTGCGCGAGGAAGCAAAGGCGATTGATGAAACAGAGCTGGTGCCGACGGAACCTGTGACCGTGATCCTGTCTGTAAAGGGCTGGGTGCGATCGGCAAAGGGTCATGAAATCGATCCGGAATCAGTAAACTACCGCACCGGCGATGCCTTCAAGCAGTCCTGCTCCGGCCGCAGTAATCAGCAGGCGGTATTTATTGACTCGACCGGACGCTGTTATTCCCTGCCGGCGCATACCTTGCCATCGGCACGGGGTCTGGGTGAACCCATCTCTGCCAGCATCACACCACCGGATGGAGCCACCTTTGCCGGTGTCATGCTGGGCACGCCGGATAGCCTGTACCTGATCGCCTCGGATGCGGGATACGGGTTTATGGCGAAACTGGAAGACCTGTATGTAAAGAACCAGTATGGCAAGGCGGTTCTGAATGTACCGGACGGGTCTGGCGTACTGATGCCGGTCTGTGTCAGTGACCCTGAGGGTGACCGGGTGGCAGCGGTCAGTTCCATCGGCAGGTTGCTGCTCTTTCCCGTCAACGAGCTGCCCCTGCTGGCAAAAGGGAAAGGCCTCAAGATGATCCAGATCCCGCCGGCCAGGCTGAAGACACGGGAAGAATATGTCGCGGCACTGACCTGTCTGGGCGGGGAGGACGCACTGGTGCTGACCTCCGGGCAGCGGACGCTGACGTTAAAGGCAGGCGATCTGGAAAATTATATGGGTGAGCGCGGCCGCCGGGGAAATCTGCTGCCAAGGGGCTACCGGTCTGTCTCTGCCATGCAGGCGTTGAAAAAAGCGAATCCCTGAACGAATGGGTTCACCCTTTCACAGTTCGTGTATACGGAACTTGATGGAAATTGACACTCTAACAGACACTAACAAGAAAAATCGGACAACCTATGGGTACGCAAACCAATCCGCTGCCGCCTGACGCGATCACTGCCCAGCCACGCCGGCAAATCAGAAGAAAAAGACCTCGCAGGTGGATGACGGCATTACTGCTGTTCATGCTGATGATTGTGGCTGTGGCCGGATATTACTACCGGGGACAGGATGAGAAACCCGTTTCCGATATTACTACAGCGACCATACAGCGGGGTGATATCGAAGTCACTGTGACGGCACTCGGCAATCTGCAACCCCGTGACTACGTAAATGTCGGTGCACAGGTCTCAGGCCAACTCGAAAAACTGCATGTGGAAATCGGTGATGCTGTTGAAGAGGGTGATCTGCTCGCCGAAATTGATCCCAAAGTATTGCTGTCCCGTGTCGAAGCCACCCGTGCCCAGTTGCAGGCGCAAAAGGCCCAGCTGGCCGAGCGCCAGGCAGAACTCGAACTTGCCGAACAACAATTCAGACGGCAGGAAAATTTGTTGAGTGAAGATGCGACCAGTCAGGATGCCTACCAGATCAGTCTGGCGGCCGTTAAGATCAAGCAGGCACAGATCGCTGCATTGAAGGCACAGATCGAGGAGACGGAATCTTCTCTCAAGGGTAACGAGGCCACGCTGAGTTATACCAGGATCTACGCCCCCATGAGCGGAACAGTGGTTGATTTGCTTGCCCGGCAGGGCCAGACACTGAATGCGAACCTGTCCGCGCCGACTATTTTACAAATCGCCGATCTCTCCACCATGACGGTATGGACACAGGTGTCCGAAGCGGATGTGCCTAAATTGCAACTCGGTATGGATGCCTATTTCACCATACTCGGCAAACCGGGCCAGCGCTGGAGCGGCAAGCTGCGGCAGATATTACCCACACCTGAAATTATTAATAATGTCGTGCTTTACACAGCCCTGTTCGATGCAGCCAATCCGGAGCGCGAATTGATGACCCGGATGTCCGCGCAGGTCTTCTTTGTTATTACCTTTGCACAGGATGTTATTATCGCACCCATGTCGGCATTACAGCCTGTGAATGAAAAATCCGGCCGCTACCATGTTACTGTGATCGGTGACGATGGCGTGCAGGCAGATCGTGAGGTACAGGTTGGCATCAGTAACCGCGTAAGCGCGGAGATCATCTCCGGGCTGAAAGAAGGTGAACGCATCGTGGACAATCCACCCAAAGACGACTCTGATGACAAACGTCGTTCCCCGTTCCGTATCTTCTGACGCGGGTTCAGACCCTCATGGACAACACCTCACCGCTGATCGAACTGGTGGATATCACAAAGACCTACTTCACTGGAGGTGAAGTGGCAATCGAAGTGTTGCGTGGCATTTCACTTGCTATCCATGCCGGTGAATTCGTCGCCATCATGGGTGCTTCGGGATCCGGTAAATCCACGTTGATGAACCTCATTGGTTGCCTCGATCGACCGACCGGGGGGCATTATTCCTTTGCCGGGCAGGACGTCGCAGGACTCGATCGTGATCAACTGGCCCGTTTGCGCCGGGAAGCCTTCGGCTTCGTGTTTCAGAATTACAATCTGATCGCCTCGGCAACCGCAGCAGAGAATGTAGAAATACCTGCAATCTATGCCGGTGTCAGTGCCGGGGAACGGCGTGAGCGTGCCGAAGAATTACTGGTATCGCTTGGACTTGCCGACCGGCTGGAGCATCGCCCAAACCAGCTTTCGGGAGGTCAGCAGCAACGTGTCTCCATCGCACGGGCCTTGATGAATGGCGGAAAAATCATACTTGCCGACGAGCCTACCGGCGCACTGGACAGTCACAGTGGCGCAGAAGTCATCAAGCTCCTGCAGCAACTCCCGGGACAGGGTCATACGGTGATCCTCATCACGCATAACCTTGAAATTGCGAAACACGCGAACCGTTTGATAGAGATCAGGGACGGTATGATCCTGAATGACAGTACTCCGCCACGACAGAATTTCCCCGCAGAGAATGTACAGACGAGTGCCTTTATGGAGGATGATGAACAGTCCGCTTCCCTGATCAGCGAAGCGGCTGAATCGATGAAGATGGCACTGCGCTCACTGCGCACCAATCTGTTCCGTACTATCCTCACCCTGCTCGGGATCATGATCGGCGTCGCCGCCGTGATCGCCATGCTTGCCCTCGGTGAAGGGGCAAAAAAATCCGTGCTGGACCGCATAGGTTCCATGGGGACCAATTTATTGCTTGTGCGTTCCGGTGCTCCCAATCAACGGGGGCCCGGACCGGATTCTACGGTTGCATCCCTGATCCCGACGGATGCCATTGCGCTGGCGGAATTGCCCAACGTGCAATCGGCCGTACCTGAATCGACCGGCAATGTGACCGTGCGCTATGGAAACCGGGATGTGCAAACCGGACTCACCGCAACCTCGCCCGAATATCCACTCACGCGCAGTTGGCCGGTGGCCAAAGGAACCTTCTTTAACGATGCGGATGTACAAAGTTACAGTGCGGTGGTGGTCCTCGGCCAGACAGTAACCAAAAACCTGTTTGGCGAACATACCGAACCGATCGGACAGTTCGTCTTGCTGGATAATGTCCCGTTTATGGTGATAGGTGTGCTCTCTGCAAAGGGGGCAACCCCATGGGGGCACGATGCCGATGATGCCGTATTTGTTCCGCTCACTACCGGCAGTCTGCGTTTGTTAGGTTACAGCTATTTGCGTTCCATCACCCTGGCGGTAAAAGACGTCGCCACAATCGATGCCACACAGGATCAAATCACCGTTTTTCTTCGCGCCTTGCATGGCAAGGAAGATTTTCAGGTGCGGAATCAGGCCGCTTTGCTGGAAACGGTTTCCGAGACCTATAACACCCTGACATTATTGTTAGGCTCCATCGCAGTGATCTCGCTGCTGGTCGGTGGTATCGGCGTAATGAACATCATGCTGGTCACGGTCAGCGAACGCACCCGCGAGATCGGCATACGCATGGCAACCGGTGCGCGCATGCGCGATATCCTGTTACAATTTCTTACCGAGGCCACCGTGGTGTCTGCGCTTGGCGGCGTGATTGGAGTTATG
>Ga0154767_1030_pt2 | contig 24920 bp, 26 predicted proteins | sample Rifle2008BG16ft_FD_105775 | JGI IMG/M metagenome (GOLD analysis project Ga0154767, IMG submission 105775) | Gammaproteobacteria bacterium RBG_16_51_14 | reverse complement strand
CTCAATGGTGGCATCGTCTTTTCGTATGATCGTGATCTCCGGTTCAATGGCCTCTCCACTTACCAGCGGATCAGGTAATTGTGGTGGTGCCGGTACCGGCTCCAGGCCATCAGGATTGATTTCTCCGGCATACAGGGGCCCGGCAACCCAGAGGCCAAGTGCCAGAAAGAGGTAGTATCGATTTGCCATCGCTAATCCTTTCAGTTTTATAAATCCAGCTGTTTTGTCTTGTCGTAACCGTTTTTTGCCGCTTCTTCCTTCCCATAATAACTGAAAATCGCTTCCACAACCTGTTCCGGTTCGTCCACCACCTGGAACAGGTCAAGGTCATTTTCATCAATCGTATTTTCCCTGACCAGCGTCTGCCGGAACCATGCAAGCAGTCCTGCCCAGAATTCCGATTTTACCAGCACGATCGGGATTTTTTTACTTTTGCCGGTCTGGGTCAAGGTCAGAATCTCGGCCATTTCATCCAGTGTACCAAACCCGCCAGGCAGGACGACATAGGCGGAGGCATATTTAACAAACATCACCTTGCGTGAAAAGAAATGGCGGAAATACAGGGAAATGTCCTGGTATTCATTCGTTGCCTGTTCGCGTGGTAACAGGATATTCAGACCGACACTGGCCGATGCACCTGCATAAGCGCCTTTATTGAACGCCTCCATGAGCCCTGGCCCGCCACCACTGATGACAGCAAAACCGGCGTCTGACAGGGTCCTGGCTATTTTTTCACCCAAAGCATAATAGGGGTGTTCCGGTCCCAGCCGGGCCGAGCCGAACATACTGACCGAGGGCTTGATCCCGGCCAGGGTCTCAAAGCCTTCTACAAATTCGGCCATGATCTGGAAAACCCGCCAGGTATCCCGTGTCATGTCGGAATCTGTAATTATTCTCCGGATGGAATTTGTCTTATTATTCATGGTGCCATTATAACCACACTTTCTGTTGCCAATTCACTATGTCATGTAAATCACTGGTGCTTGTTGACGGTTCCTATTATCTGTACAGGGCATACCATGCCATGCCGGCATTCACCAACCGGGATGACGAACCCACCGGTGCCATCTACGGGGTCATCAACATGCTGCGCAGACTGTGGCAGGACTACACCCCGGATTTCTTTGCCGTCGTCTTTGACGCCAGGGGCAAGAATTTCCGTAATGACCTTTATCCGGCATACAAGGCACAGCGGCCGCCCATGCCGGAGGACCTTGTCTGCCAGATTACCCCAATCCATGAGATTATCCGCGCCATGGGCATACCGATCCTCATCATCGACGGGGTCGAGGCAGATGATGTGATCGGCACCCTGGCAACCCAGGCGGCTGCCAAGGGAATAGTAACCACCATCTCCACCGGTGATAAGGACCTGGCCCAGCTGGTGACACCGGAGATCCGGCTGATCAATACCATGAATAACACGCTGTATGACCCGGCCGGGGTCAAGGCTAAATACGGCGTACCCCCGGAACGGATGATTGATTACCTCAGCCTGGTCGGGGACAGCACCGATAATATACCGGGCATAGCCATGGTCGGCCCGAAAACGGCCGTGAAATGGCTGACCCAGTACGGATCCCTGGACCAGGTCATCGCACACGCCGGCGAAATCCAGGGTAAAGTGGGGGAAAATCTGCGCGCCGGCCTTGCCCGGTTGCCATTAACGCGGCAACTGGTCACCCTGAAATGCGACGTCGAGCTTGGTATTAGCCCAGAGGCCCTGGTGCGGTCCCCGCCGGATCGGGGCAGCCTGGAGAGACAGTTTCGTCGCTGGGATTTCAGGACCTGGCTGGCCGAACTGGCCAATCTGCCTGACGGCAAAACAACTACGGTTACCGCGCCTGACAAGCCAGGCCCTCAATATCAAACCATATACCGTCAGCAAGAACTGGACCACTGGCTGGAAAAACTCAGGCAGGCTGAGATCATCTCCTTTGATACGGAAACTACCAGCCTGGATTACATGGAGGCCGGGATCGTCGGGCTGTCATTCGCTGTTGCCGCAGGGGAAGCCGCCTATGTTCCTCTCAACCACGATTATCCGGGGGCGCCGGAACAGCTTGCATGTCAGTCCGTGCTGGAACAGCTACGGCCGTTACTCGAGGATTCAGGCAAGGCAAAGCTCGGGCAAAACCTGAAATATGATATGAGTATCCTGGCCAGTCACGGCATCCGGCTGGCCGGCATAAGGCATGACACCATGCTCGAGTCCTATGTCCTGGACAGTACCGCCACGCGCCATGATATGGATTCACTGGCACAGAAATACCTTGGTGTCACCACCATTCACTATGAAGATGTTGCCGGCAAGGGGAAAAAACAGATCCCGTTCAACCAGGTATCTGTTGAAAAGGCGGCCCCGTACGCCGCCGAAGATGCGGATATCACCTTCCAACTGCACCAGACGCTCTGGCCAGAACTGCAAAAAAACCAGGGCCTGCAGACCCTTTATGAAAGCATCGAGATGCCGTTGCTCCCTGTGTTATCCCGTATGGAGCGCCATGGCGTCATGATCGATGCCGCTATGCTCATCAATCAAAGCGCCGAGTTAGCAGCGCGCATGATGGAGATCGAACAGGCGGCGCATAATCTGGCCGGCGAGACATTCAATATCGCCTCTCCCAGACAGATCCAGACCATTCTTTTTGACAAGATGGGCCTGCCGGTGCTGGCCAGGACACCGACAAAGCAGCCATCAACATCAGAATCCGTACTGCAGGAACTTGCATACGAGTTTGATTTACCCAGACTCATCCTGGAACATCGCGGTCTGAGCAAACTCCGTACGACCTATACCGACAAGCTGCCGCAGCAGATAAACCGGGAAACGGGTCGCGTCCATACCTCCTATCACCAGGCCGTGACTGCTACCGGCCGTCTTTCCTCGTCTGATCCCAACCTCCAGAATATCCCGGTCAGGACACCGGAAGGCCGTCGTATAAGACAGGCATTCATCGTTCCGGAAGGCTTCCGGTTGCTGGCGGCGGACTATTCGCAGATAGAGCTTCGCATTATGGCGCACTTGTCCGGTGACGACGGACTGCTCCAGGCCTTTCGCAACGGCGAGGATATCCACAAGACCACAGCGGCTGAAGTTTTCGGAACGGCAACCGACCGTGTCACCGAGGAACAACGGCGCACGGCCAAGACGATTAATTTCGGTCTCATCTATGGCATGTCCCCCTTTGGCCTGGCCAGGCAGCTTGGTATTGTCCACAGTGAAGCAAGAAATTATGTCGACCGGTATTTTGAACGATATCCCGGCGTCAGGAAATATATGGAGAATACGCGTTCGCAGGCCAGGGAAAATGGTTATGTGGAAACGCTGTTCCGGCGGCGCCTGTATCTGCCCGAGATAAAGTCACGTAACGCAGCACGGCGGCAATATGCGGAGCGGACGGCCATCAATGCGCCAATGCAGGGGACAGCGGCTGATATCATAAAATGGGCCATGATCTCCGTGGATCAATGGCTGAATGACAGCGCCACTGGCGCACGCATGATCATGCAGGTTCACGATGAACTGGTATTTGAGGTGCCCGAAGATTTTATTGATGAGGCAGGCAAACGCATCACTGAATTCATGATCACGGCAGCAGACCTGAAAATACCCCTGGAGGTCGACATCGGCTCCGGCACTAACTGGGATGAGGCGCATTGATCGCGACACAGTATCCGGTGAATACACACTTGAACCTGCCCGTGCAAACACAATACACTCTACCGGCGGCCAGACAATGTGCTACCATTTACACAATAATCAACCGTTGACCCCGAATACCATTACAGTATTTCAAGTACCTTTCTGAATCTCCCTGTACCTATCTCTAGGAAATAAATCTGATGTTATTGATCCCGGCGATTGATATTAAGAACGGTAAATGTGTCCGCCTGCGCCAGGGACGCATGAGTGATGAGACAATTTATGCCGATGACCCTGTCGCCATGGCAGAACGCTGGGTAACTGCAGGTGCAAGGCGCCTGCATATCGTTGACCTGGATGGCGCAGTCGATGGCAAACCGGTCAATGCCGATATTATTCACAGTATTGTCGAATCCTATCCGGACACCCCGATCCAGGTTGGCGGCGGGATCCGGGATGAAGACACCATCCAGACCTATCTTGATGTCGGAGTCAGTTTTGTCATTATCGGTACGCGCGCGGTAACGACACCGCATTTTGTCTCCGATGTCTGTCTCGAGTTTCCAGGCCACATCCTTGTTGGTCTGGATGCCAGGGACGGAAAACTGGCCACCAACGGATGGTCAAAACTGTCGCACCACAATGTAATTGACATCGCGCAGCGATTTGAAAACGAGGGGGTCGCTGCGATTGTGTTTACCGATATTGGACGGGACGGGATGCTGAACAGTGTCAATATCGAAGCCACCGTGGCACTTTGCCGGAAAGTCTCCATCCCGGTCATCGCATCAGGCGGCATCCATAATCTTGATGACGTCCGGGCTCTTTGTCTGGCGGCAAAAGAAGGTATTTTCGGGGCTATCACCGGGCGCGCCCTCTATGAGGGCACACTGGATATCACAGAGGCGCAAAAACTCGCAGACCAGATCTGTACCTACACACCGCACTGATGGGCCTGGCAAAGCGCATAATCCCCTGTCTGGATGTCGATGCGGGCCGTGTCGTCAAGGGCGTCCGGTTCCTGGACATCCGTGACGCCGGCGACCCGGTCGAGGTAGCGCGCCGTTACGATGAACAGGGCGCGGATGAGATCGCTTTTCTTGATATAACGGCAAGCAGTGATGAACGCAATACCATGGTCCATGTGGTTGAAGAGGTTGCCAGCCAGGTTTTTATCCCGCTTACCGTTGGCGGCGGGATAAGGACCATTGACGATATCCGGCGCATGCTGAATGCCGGCGCAGACAAGGTCAGCATCAATACGGCTGCCGTCAGGGATCCGGGGTTTGTACGCATCGCAGCGGAATATTTCGGTTCCCAGTGCATCGTGGTCGCGATTGATGCCAAGCGTGTCAGCGCAGAGGAACCAAATCCACGCTGGGAGGTTTTTACCCATGGCGGGCGCAGGGAAACCGGGATCAATGTAATCGAGTGGGCCGTGCGGATGGCACAAACCGGTGCGGGTGAGATCCTGTTGACCAGCATGGACCGCGATGGCACGCGGGACGGTTTTGATCTGGCACTGACCCGGGCTGTCTGTGATGCAGTAACGATACCTGTCATCGCCTCCGGTGGGGTCGGCACACTGGAGCACCTGACGGAGGGTGTTATTACCGGCAAGGCGGATGCCGTACTCGCCGCCAGTATTTTCCATTTTGGTGAATTCACGGTGGCACAGGCAAAACAGGCCATGGCGCAACAAAACATCGAGGTAAGGCTGTAGGCAATGGCGAATAAAGAAGCAGCGTGGCTTGACGAAATACAATGGAACAAGGAAGGACTGGTTCCGGCAATCGTTCAGGAAGAGGGGACCAACAAGGTGCTCATGCATGCCTGGATGAACCGGGAGGCCCTGCAAAAAACCGTCCGTCTCGGCCAGGCCGTTTACTGGTCGCGATCACGTCAATGCCTGTGGCAGAAGGGAGAAGAGTCCGGCCACACCCAGAACGTCACGGAAATCCGTATAGACTGTGACAGGGATACCCTGTTATTACTTGTCACACAGGAAGGCGGGATTGCCTGTCACACCGGCAGACACAGTTGTTTCTTTCAGCAACTGCGTGAAAATGCATGGGTATGCACCGATCCGGTAATCAAGGATCCGAAATCCATCTACCCACAAAAATGAACAGGCAAAATTGGCAATGTGCCTTGCTATTGAAACAGGATTTCCGGCACAGTGGGCATCCCCATTACGCCTGATGCAGATATCCCTGGGGAGAGGGTGCTTTACCGTAACCAGAAAAGTGGTAATCCATGAACGATGATATTCTGTATAAACTGGCTACAACACTCGAACAGCGAAAAACGGCTGATCCCGGACAGTCCTATGTCGCAAACCTCTATAAAAAGGGCCTTGATGGTATCCTGAAAAAAGTAGGCGAAGAGGCAACCGAGGTGGTAATTGCTGCAAAAACACAGGAAAAAGGCGCGATCATCCACGAAATAGCGGATTTATGGTTTCATTTGCTGGTATTGCTTAGCCACCAGGATCTGGGGCCAGAGGACGTACTGAAGGAACTGGAAGACCGCTTTGGCCAATCCGGGATGGAGGAAAAGGCAAACCGTGATGATCAGGGCTAAAATTACAGGCACACGGTATTTGTATTACTATGGCCGGACTGATAACGCCATTAGCTGACATGCCAAACCGGCCAGGAGAACTGATATGGGCTTTAGCATCACGGAATTACTGATAGTACTTGCGATCGTCGCACTCCTGTTCGGCACAAAAAAATTACGCAACATCGGCGGCGATCTGGGCAGCGCGATTAAAAGTTTTCGTACTGCCATGAATGACAACGACGGGCAGGGGGCAACCACACCCGCAAAAAAACCTGCATCCGAGGGCTGCCAGGTCATTGAGGGCGAGGTGGAAACGAAGGCGGATGATGCCCCACGTGATGTCTGATGGAATGCATCAATCCTGCAGCGGGATGATCCTGTCTTTTCTTCTGCACCCATACCATGTTCGATATAGGCTTTTGGGAACTCGTTGTCGTCGCCATCGTGGCACTGCTGGTCATCGGTCCGGAAAGATTGCCATTTTTTGCACGCGAAGCAGGCAAATGGCTGGGCAGATTCCGTCGTTTTATTAATGCCACACGCCAGGAGCTCGAACGTGAACTCAGGCTTGGAGAGGCAAAGGACCTTGCCCGCAAGATTACGGATATCGATTTACTCCAGAGAGCTGCCCCTGACAAGGACCCGGATTTTGTCCTGAAAAGCCATAAGCAGCCGGCCCCTGATGACACCGGGCATGGCAGATCGACATAAGTATCCTGAGGATGTCCACTCCATACACCGATCAGAACGAAACCGGCGAAGCACAGACCCTGATCTCACACCTGGTTGAACTACGGGTCTGCCTGCTGCGCAGTCTGTACAGTGTCATAATCCTGTTTTTCCTTCTATTCTATTTTTCGAATGACCTTTACCATGCCATAGCGACGCCCTTGCTCGAGCGGTTGCCACCCGGCAGTAGTATGATCGCAACCGAGGTCGCGTCGCCATTCCTTGCCCCGTTCAAACTTACCTTCTTTGTGGCACTGTATCTGGCCATGCCCTACATCCTGTATCAGGCATGGCGTTTTGTCGCGCCGGGACTCTATGCAACCGAAAAACGGTTTATGCTGCCCCTGATCATCACCAGTGTGTTACTTTTCTATACCGGGACTGCATTCGCATTCTTCGTGGTCTTTCCATTGATCTTTGCCTTTTTTACGGCGATTGCACCGGAAGGCGTCATGGTGATGACCGATATCAATCATTATCTCAGTTTCATACTCACGATTTTCTTTGCCTTTGGTCTTTCTTTTGAAATCCCGGTAGCCACCTTTCTGCTTATCTGGTCAGGGTTTATCACCGTCCGGGAATTGAGAGAGAAACGGCCTTACATTATTGTGGCTGCCTTTGTCATCGGGATGCTGTTAACACCCCCTGATGTCATGTCGCAGATCCTCCTGGCTGTACCTATCTGGCTGTTATTTGAACTCGGACTGGTCCTGAGTGAAAAATTCATACCGGGCGGGGATACCCGGGAGGACAGCTTGCCCGGGGGAAATGCAGGGAGTTAATCCGGATATTCTCGCCGCTGTCATGTATGTCATGTAATCCGTCCAATGGATAGAAGGGGCTGTTTGCAGTTGATTGGCGCCGGGATGATGGCGCTGCATGGGTGTAAAATCATGCCTGTGCAGGGGATTCTCAATCCCTGCCTTGGGGCCCAACTGCCTGACTCACTCGCAAATCATGACATCGTTCAATCCGCACTGTCCGGTCTGGATCCAGACCTGCTCTGGGACGGGCATGTCCACCTGATCGGCACAGGCGACAGTAACAGTGGCATGCGGATCAACCCGGAGATGCGCAGTCTTCTGCATCCGATCCAGTTTGCCCAGTTCGGTTTTTATGCCAACGCCTCCTGTATCGATCCGGACAATGCGGATAACAGTTATATACAACATCTGATTGAACAGCATGGCCATATGCCGGAGGGAATGCGCCTGCTGCTGCTCGCGTTTGACTATACCCATGACGGGCAAGGGAAGAGCCGTCCTGATCTGAGCGCATTTTACACACCGAATTCCCATGCGGCACGGCTTGCACAAATTTATCCAGGGATATTCGGATGGATCGCCTCGATACACCCATACCGGGAAAATTGTACCGAAATGGTACAGGATGTCGCCGCCAGGGGGGCACGCGCAATCAAGTGGCTCCCCTCCGCCATGGGTATTGATCCGGGCGCACCGGCATGCGACCGGTTTTATGAAGCACTGGTCAAATATAATTTACCCTTGCTGACGCATGCGGGCGCAGAGCGCGCCGTGCATGGTGCAAACCGGCAGGAATACGGGAATCCATTGTTATTGCGAAGACCGCTTGAACATGGTGTCCGTGTCCTCGTCGCTCATTGTGCATCACTTGGCCGAGGCAGAGATATTGATGCCGGAGGCAATGGCAGGTTATTACCTGCCTTTGACCTGTTCGCACGACTGATGCAGGAATCCCGCTACGAGGGACTTCTGTTCGGAGAGATTTCCGCGCTGACCCAAAGTAACCGTATCGGCACGGCATTGGACACGGTGATCACGCGTACGGAATGGCATCCGAGATTGATCAATGCAACGGATTATCCCTTGCCCGGGGTTATCCCCTTATTCTCGATAAGGAAGCTGGTGGCACATGGTTACATCGGCGAGGACCAGGCCAGGGTGCTCAATGAAATACGCAGGCATAACGTTTTGCTGTTTGATCTGGTACTGAAACGGCATCTGCAGGTTGCTGGTGTCCGGTTGTCACCGATCGTCTTCCATAGCCGTCGTGTTTTCGACGATACCGGTCCCCGGCCTTGATATCGCCCAGTTATTCCTGCCTGTGTCCTCCAGTCGATTGATGAGGATATCCAGTTTCTGTTCCATTTCCTTACCAATGAAAATTTGCGGCCGGGACGCTACCTTTCCCTCCCGCTGCTCGCGATCTTCAATTTCTTCCTTTGCCAGCTGGAATGCAGAGATGAATGAGTGTCCCTGCTTGAGGTGTTTACCAAAAAAAGCCTCCCCAAAATAGGTGAATTCGCCGTCATGACCACACCCGAATGAATTCCTGTCTCCGCCCGATGCGGTAATGACCAGGGCATGATCGTCTTCCAGCAGGCTGATAAATGCACCGGAATAACAGGCTGATATAACGATGACACGCCATTTGATCCCGGCACTGTCAAGTCCGGACTGTATCGCCTCTGCTGTTATATCATTCATCAGCAGCAGGTCAAAACCGGCTGACAGCTTGTGATCCACTGATCCGTGTGACGTCATAAACAGGAACAGGATGTCCTCCTCCGTATCCATCCGCCCGGCAATCTCATGCAGGGCCAGGCCCAGGTTGTGTGTATTGGCAAGAGGATACAGGTGAACAGTCTTCCTGTTATTTACGAGAAGCATTGATCTGCCCCTGGTATCAAAGCGCTCGTCAAATAAAGTCCTGGCATAACTTGCCTCATTCATGAATACGTCTTCACTGGCATCACCGGCAAAACCAAGAAAATATAAATCAATTATCCCCGGCCTTTGCTGCAACAGGGCCTTTACTGCCGATCCCAGCATCTCTGTCTGTGCATAATAGGTATCCTCCACATTCAGTTCAGTGGCAACACTGCTGTCCCTTCCAGAGTCGGGAGTTGCTGACCATAAAGGCTGGTTAGGCATGAAATATAACGGTCCGAAATTGATCAGTGCATAAACACCGACCAGGATTAACCCCCTGGGGACGGCCACCTGATAGATATCCCTGATCAGGCGGAACACAATAACCAGATACCAGGCGAGGTAGCCCAGAAATACGAGCCACGATACCAGTTCATGATCAAGAACCTGCTGAAATCCGGAGGCATAAATCAGACTGGTATAAACCAGCCATATTGCAGGCACAATTGCCTGAAGCAGGATGATGGATTCCAGAAGACTAGTGAAATTATGCTGCAGGCAAGCGATACAAAAAATGCTGAAAAAAAACAACAGGTACAATGTGGACTGGTAGTTCAGTCCATAAATGCTGAATTCATTGTCCGGTGCGGAGTTGTAATAATCGTAGCCAAATGACAGGCAGAATGAGACCAGCAGCAGTAACAGGGCCTGCCCATAGGTAAATATGAACAGATCCCTTTGTACCGGCAATAACACCACAAGGCGGGACCCTGCCTGGATATTGCGGCCCAGATCAGACCATAAAACCAGCAACTGTTTTACCAACAGGTTCAATGGTGCCTGTCCCGGAGTGATTCACTCATTCTTCTTGCTGAACCGGGCTGAACCGATATGGGAACAAGGTTTAAAATGAATGTCTCCGTGTTTGACGCAGAAAATCGCTGTGTCCCTGTTCCGCCACAAGACATCGCCGGGAACCGCGATCTATGTCTGCTCCCATGGCAGATTATGGAACCGCCAGCCATTAATCGTATTGCGATGATTTTTTTCATCCTTGTCTCCTTCAAAACCTTCAGCAATATTATAGATCTCCTCAAAACCCTGGCGACTTAATTCTGCAGCCGCCTCCATGGACCGTTTGCCACTGCGGCATATGATCAAAACAGGCGCCGATAACATATTACCCATGTCCCCTGTTTTGTTTACCAAAGCCGAGCTTACTTTTTCAACAAAATCCTGCTCCATCGCCCAGTCCGGCGGTTCTTTGAGGGGGATGTGAAGCGCACCGGCCGGATGGCCTACATAGTAATATTCCATTGTGCTTCTGACATCAAGCAATACGGCATCTGCCCTGGTTTGAAGCATAAGCCATGCCTGTTGCGCTGAAATATCTTTAATCATAAGGTTTGCCCTGGAGTATTTGTTAGCGATGGTTACCGGTCAGAAGATAGCGGAGGATTTCGCCGTTCATGCAGATCCCTGAATAGCACCGAACCTGGTCCAGCCAGGAGAATCGGCAAATAATAGAAAATAATAGAATAAATAGATATTGAATCGTATATATCTGAACATTACCATAGAACAGGATTTTACCGGAAACAGTGAAGACCGCCGTAACTATTGCTGATGAAACAGAATTAACCGCCTGCTTCAACAGAAGATTTACTGCACTAACATAATTAGAACCTATCTCAAAATTAGCGAGCGCCGGCGAGACCAGGCAAAAACGGGCGAGAAAGCGCAGTTTACACGGGAGTAAATGAGCATTTTGAGCCCTTTTTTAACGCCGTATCGGCAAGCACAGCAATTTTCAGATAGGTTCTAGATTCCCTGCAATAACAAATAAAAGGAGATATCAAAATGTCGATGGATGACCGTGATGGCGTCATCTGGCTGGATGGAGAACTGGTGCCCTGGCGTGAGGCAAAGATACATGTTCTGACACACACCCTGCATTACGGGATGGGGGTATTTGAAGGGATCCGTGCCTATCATGCCGAGAAAGGCACAGCGATTTTCCGTCTGAACGAACATATCGACCGGCTGTTTCGATCAGCTCATATCCTCTGCATGAAAATACCCTTCACCAGGCCTGAAATTCATGCCGCCTGTAATACGGTGGTCCGGGAAAACAGGCTGGATTCGGCTTATATACGACCAATGTGTTTCTATGGCGCAGAAGGCATGGGTTTACATGCTGACAATCTGAAAGTCCACGCAATGGTTGCAGCCTGGGAATGGGGTTCCTATCTTGGGGCCGAGGGACTTGAAAAAGGGATCCGGATCAAGACTTCTTCATACACACGGCATCATGTAAATATCACCATGTGCAAGGCCAAGGCGAACGGGAATTACCTGAATTCAATGCTGGCGTCACAGGAGGCGCAAAACTGCGGTTATGATGAGGCGTTGCTGCTGGATAATGAAGGCTATGTGGCAGAGGGCAGTGGCGAGAATATCTTCATTGTACGCAATGGTACACTTTATACTCCGGACCTCACCTCTGCCCTGGAAGGCATTACACGCGACACTATTATCGTGCTGGCCGTAGCAGCCGGTTTGTCGGTTAAGGAAAAACGGATTACGCGTGACGAAGTATATATAGCCGATGAGGCATTTTTTACAGGGACGGCAGCGGAAGTCACTCCCATAAGGGAACTGGACGGGCGTATGATTGGTAACGGTCTGCGCGGGCCGGTTACCGGCCAATTACAGGCAGGTTATTTTAATCTGGTACACGGCAAGGCAAATACATACCCTGAGTGGTTATGCTATATATGAACATTGAGGAGCCAGGCAAAATGAATGTGGAAGAACAGTCAGCGACAGAACAGAACAGGTCAAATCAATCACGAATCCATCGGATAAAACGGGATCAGCTGCCCCTGCATTGCCCGACGCCGGAGATGAGCCTGTGGGATTCCCATCCCCGTGTTTACCTGCCCATCAGGGAAAATGTTAACGCGATGTGCCCGTACTGCGGCAGTGAATATGCCCTTGCCGGGGATTGAACTGTTATTTTGACATCGGGGAAGCCATCCAGACCGGTTATCTGGCGACTGAGTGACGGCAAGGCGGGTCACGATACCCAGAGCAAAGGGCTCGCTGAGGCACTGGCCCGGCTTGCGCAATGTACGATCTGCGACATCCTGGTTACCGCGTATTCACCATCCATTCTCGATTATATAAATAAACGGTTCGATGCGGGTGTGCAATATCCTGATCCGGATATCATCGTCGGCGCCGGGCATGGCACCCATATACCGGCGCTACAGGCAAAACGGGCGCGCGGCGGACTCACCATCGTATTGATGAAACCCACCCTGCCACTGGCATGGTTTGATTATTGCCTGATACCAAACCATGATCGGCCAGCCGGCAGGGACAACGTCATTATAACTACAGGGGTGCTGAATACCGTGGTGCCTACCACAGCACACTCAGCAGGGGAAGGTCTTGTGCTGATTGGCGGTCCATCCCGGCATTTTGACTGGGATCCGGATTCACTCATAATGCAACTGCAACTGATCGTTTCCCGGCAGCCGCACATACACTGGACCATTACCGATTCCCCCCGAACCCCGGACTCAACCTTGGGCAGGATCTCGGAACAGGGCTGGGCAAATATGGATATTATCCCCTTTAAGGACTGCGGAACCGCAACCCTGCAAAATCTATACGCCAGGGCAGGGAACATATGGGTAAGTACAGACAGTATTTCCATGGTTTATGAATCCCTTGCCTCCGGCGCCAGGGTGGGATTACTTGAGGTCCCGCAAAGGCAGGAAAGCCGGGTGAGTCTTGCCATGAAATCCCTGATTGAGGATGGCCTGTTAACCTCATTTGCGGCATGGCGCAGTACAAACACGATGCTGACCCCGAAATACACGATGAACGAGGCAGCCCGTTGTGCCGGTATCCTGCTGCAACGGGGTATTTTCGTATAGGCAGAAGGCCATGAGCTGGGATAAAAACAGGGTTCGCGTGAACGCAGCCACCCGCTGGGAAACCATCTCCTGCCCGGTCTGCAACGGTGAACACTTTATTGAACTATTCAGAAAACTGGATGAGCCGTTCGTAAGATGTACCGGGTGCGGGCTCGTTTTGATTAATCCCCGGCCCGTCTATGCGCACGTACTGGAAACCTATGACAGTGACTACAGCCAGACCTATGCCGGCAAGGCACAAAAAAAATTACGGCGTGTCCGGCGCTGGGTCAAGCGCGTGCGCAAAGCTTATGTGCAACAAGGCAGGTGGCTGGACGTGGGCTGTTCGGTAGGATTTGTAGTACTGGCTGCGGAGGAGGCCGGTTTCGAAGGTCATGGTATTGATGTCCAGTCCTGGGGTATCGACTACGGCAGCAGGGAACTGAAACTGGAAAGGCTGCGTTGCGGTATACTGGAAGAGCAGGCTTATCCGGCTGATTATTTCGATGTGATCTCTCTTTACGATGTGATCGAGCATGTGCCTGATCTGAATCGCCTGGTTGCGGAGTTAAAAAAAATCCTGAAGCAGGGCGGAGTCATTGACATGATTACACCTGATATCGGTCACTGGCGTGTACCCGGGGCATTATCTGACTGGCAGGAGATCAAACCGTCGGAACATCTGTATTATTTCAACAAACATAGCTTGTCCCGGCTGCTGGCCAGACATGGACTCAGGATTATCAAATATCGTTTCGGGATAAAACCTGTATTGAAGGTCTACGTAACACACGCACATAACTGATCAGTTCATAGGGAGATCCCTTGTCAATTACGGTGCTTCAGGTATTGCCTGCCCTGGAAGTTGGTGGCGTAGAACGCGGAACGCTGGAGGTCGCGGCCGCCCTGGTAAAACGCGGTCATAAATCAATGGTGATTTCTTCCGGTGGCCGCATGGTCAGGGAGCTTGAGGAACAAGGGAGCAAACATATCCATTTGCCTATCGCAATAAAATCACCCTTTACTTTCAGGCTTGTCCCCAGGCTAAGGCGAATCATGATTGAGAACGGGGTTGATATCCTGCATGCCCGTTCCAGGATGCCTGCCTGGGTCTGCTATCTGGCATGGAAAACCATGAACAGGCAGACACGACCCAGGTTTATCACGACGGTGCACGGTCCGTATACCGTAAACTTTTACAGCCGGGTTATGCTGCGGGGCGAACGTGTCATCGCTATCTCCGATTTCATTCATGACTATATCTGTAAAAATTATCCTGATATCGACCGGAATAAAATCCGGATCATCCACCGGGGTGTCGATCCGGCCCGGTATTTTCACGGCTTCACGCCTTCTGTTGAATGGATGAACAGCTGGAACCTCGAGCACGCAGCACTCAAGGACAAATTCCTGATCACCTTGCCGGCCAGGATTACCCGCTGGAAGGGACATGATGATTTCATCGAGATTATTGCGGGTCTGCGCGCGAAAAACATCCCGGCCCATGGCCTGCTGGCCGGTGACGCACACCCCCGCCGAAAACCGTATCTGCAAGAATTGAAGATCAGGATAGGCAAAAAAAGACTGGATCAACATATTACATTTCTGGGGCATCGAAACGATATGAGGGAGATCATGTCTGTTTCAGATGTTGTGTTATCCCTGGCAAAGGTACCCGAGGCCTTTGGCCGGACCGCACTGGAGGCCCTTGCACTGGGTATTCCTGTGGTCGCCTATGACCACGGTGGTGCCTCCGAGGTGCTTGCCAGAATGTTTCCAAAGGGAAAGGTCAAACCCTTCGATACGCAAGGAGTAGTAAAGACGATTACCGATCTTTACACACAGCCGGAAAAGCCCGGCACAGAAACCCCGTTTACACTGGACCGCATGCTCGGGCAGGTCATCACGCTGTATGAAGAGATCCTGCGTGCACCCCGTGCCTGAACAAATACCGACAGCAACGATACCCCAGGAACCCAATATGAAAAAGACGCTGTCCGTGCTGATCGTTGCGCATAACGAAGAAAAAAATCTCGGCGCCTGCCTGGAGACATTACAGTTTGCAGATGAGATTGTCGTTGTTCTTGATCGCTGTACCGATCACTCCAGACAGATTGCAGGTCAATATACCAGTCAACTCATCGAAGGCGCCTGGGAACGCGAAGGCCCGCGCCGGAATACGGGTATTCAGTCCTGTACCAGCGACTGGATCCTGGAAGTAGATGCGGATGAGCGGGTGCCTCCTGCATTGGCCCGGGAAATTCGAACAGTGATTGCCGATGCACAAGCAGGCTATTTACAGATCCCTTTCCATAATTATATCGGAAAGACGCTGGTCCTAAATGGCTGGGGTGCCTCCTGGGGAGTCAGATCGAAATCCTGCCTGTTTGCAAAAAACACAAAACGCTGGGGCGATCAACGTGTCCATCCGGAAATCACTCTCCCGCCTTTCAGAGGCAGACTGGAGAATGCGATTATCCACTACGTGGATGTAGATATTTCAGATATGATTCGAAGGCTGGATCGTTATACGACGGCCATGGCTTCCGATTTGCGGGAATCAGGTTCGATCGGCACATTTCTGCATAATCTGCAACGGATACCGGTCCGGTTCTTTAAATGCTACATCCTGCGCAAGGGATTCAAAGAAGGAGGCTATGGTTTTTTGATTGCCTTGTTTGCATCTCTCATGCCCATGCTGGCGTATCTCAAGGCAAGACTTGAGACAGACTGATCTCATACCCTCTCATTCCATGATTCCGCGAGAAAAGATCGTATCGTGGTTCTGCAGGAAAACTTTTATTCCTTACCGTTTCAAGAAATCGGTTGTAAAGCGCCTTTTGCCGGAAATTCTTCACGACTATCCTTTCGAGCAGGATTTTTTCGGCCTTTTATACAGGGGCAATGCGGCCAATTATATAGATCGTGTTGTTTTTCTGTGTGGCGCCTACGAGAAATTCATGTTGTTTTTCCTGAGAGATATTGTGTCCATTTTCTCCCTCGAACAGGGCGTATTTCTTGATATCGGGGCCAATGTCGGCAACCATACTCTTTATATGTCAAGGCTGGTAAGAGAGGTGCATGCGTTCGAGCCTTATGGGGCGGTCCTTGATGAACTAAGAAATAAAATCCGGCTCAACAGGATAAAAAACGTTTCCATCCACCAGTTTGGCTTGAGCAATAAAATCACAGAAATGCCATTCTATTCACCACAGGGAGGGAATCTCGGCACTGGTTCATTCTGCCCGGGTTTCAAGGCCGGTGGTACCCTGTACAAATCACTTCCGGTAACCACCGGTGATTTATTTGTACATGAAAACGGGGTCACTGACATCCGTATCATCAAAATCGATGTTGAAGGACATGAACGCCAGGTCCTCGAAGGGCTTACAGAAACCATTACCGCGCACAGGCCCGTCGTTATCTTCGAGATGTCGCCCGAGACAGTCCGGTGTTTCAGTAATGCCCATGACTTTAAGGATACATTCCCACAAGATTATTATTTCCTGCGCTTTGTAAAAGCTGACCGAGACACAGGGGGATACAGCCTGGGAGAATATGTGTTTGCTTCAAATTACAGACACCAGGATGTGATTGCAGTCCCGGGAGAAAAATACACACGACTGAAAAGCACAACAGGCGTACCGGTATAATGCAGTTTACTACGTTAACAACCACTGCCAAAAACGGGTTTGAATGGCTTGCTGCGAATTATGCCTGGATATTGATCCTGTTAACCCTTCTGCTGTTTTCAACAAAAACCCTGTTCAACATACCGATGGGCATTATGGCTGTCCTTGGCATATACCAGGTGATTATTACCCCCCGTAAAATTCTGCGCGATGCCGGGGTACGATTTCTCCTGTTGGCTTTTTTGTGCCTGTGGCTGCCGATGCTGATTTCACTTGCAGACGCGGTTGATCTGCCAGTTTCATCAGAAACAGTATTCCCCTATCTGCATTACCTGTTTGCGTCCATCTTCATTGCGGTTTCCCTGCGCCCGGACAGGGTACGCCATATCATCCATACAGGTATATTCATTATTGTCACCTTCTGGTGCGTTGACGCCCTGATACAGTTTTTTGCCGGTAAAGACCTTTTCGGTTATCCCTATGTTCCACCACAATTGACCGGCATGTTTTACCCAAAGATGCGCCTTGGATATATTGCGGCGGTGGCAAGTCCTTTTATGTTCGAATATATTCGTCAAAATTTTAACGACAGGCCCTGGCTGGTTCTGATGATCGTCCCATTGTGCGCCGTGATCCTGCTGTCAGGAAAGCGGGTTGCGTGGCTGATGCTGGCTGTTGCCGTTGTGCTCTATTTTGTTTACCTCTGGATCACTGCAAGGAAAATCTCCCCGAACATCATGATTTCCTCCCTTTTTCTCGGGCTGGTTATCGTTACCCTGCTGTATACCTGTCACCCGCCATTCCAGCACAGGGTTGATCAGAGTCTTGGTATCTTCAGTTACGATTATGAACAGGCGGATGTCGCTACTGCGCGAAGGCTGGACCTCTGGAAAACATCAATCGCAATATTCAGGGGAAACTGGGTAAACGGTACCGGGCCCAGAAGCTTTAGAAACGTCTATTCAGGTTATGCAGATGCTGATGACTTCTGGATGGAAAACGGGCGATCAGGGCAAACCCATCCCCACCAGTTTGTTATGGAGATTGCTGCAGAAACAGGAATCATCGGGATCATTGGTTATTTTCTTTTCTGGCTGTCCCTGCTTGTAGCGATGTGGCGCGAACACAAGGCAGAAAATACATTCTTCATCACCTGGTCACTGTGCGTGATCGTTGCCTTGTTTCCGCTGAATGCACATCTTGCTTTTTACGGGTCCTACTGGTCATCCCTGGTCTGGTTGCTGCTCCCGATCACTGCGGCATGGCATACGCTGCCGCAGGATATCCACGGCAACAAATGAAAAAAGTACTCATCATCAAACAGGGGGCGCTTGGGGACATCGTCATGACTACCCCCTTATTAAAACCGATCCGGAATCATCATGCGGATGATGAATTATGGATACTGACTACACCGCTCTATGCAGATATTTTCAGTCGCTGGCCGGGTATACACGTAAAGGGCCTGCCGCGAGCGGGGATCTACAATTACCTGCAAACGGTTTTCTGGATCAGAAAAACCCGTTTCGACCGGATATACGATCTCCAGTCCAGTGACCGGACCGCCCTATTATGCCTGCTGTCAAATGCACGGGAACGGATCGGTAACCATCCCCGCTATCCCTATAACATTCATCCCGTTGACCGCTTCCGGGGGCAATACCACATTTTCAGGCGTATGCAGATTATTATTGCCAGTGCCGGCATCACTTGCAGCGACGGCAAGCCCAGTCTGCCAGTCAATCCGGATGAGCAGGAACGGGTTGTTTCGTGGCTAAACAGACACGGCCTGCTGGATAAATCCTTTGCCGTTTTGCATGCAGGTGCAAGCCCGCGACACCCGGAAAAACGCTGGCCCTTTTACAAGCAGATCGGGAAATTACTTGAAGATCGCGGCATCCGGCCCGTCTGGGCAGGCGCCAGGGACGATGCCGCGCTGAATGTTGCGCTCGCCGAGGCGGCGGGGATTAATGCAACCAGTATCTTCACCCTGCCGGAACTGGCTGAATTGGGCAGGCACGCACGATTTGCCATTACCAATGATTCCGGTCCAATGCATGTACTGTCGTGTTCAAATATCCCGGTCTATGCCTTGTTTGGACCAACCAACTGGCGCCGTAATCACGCGATCGGACAGGCCCATAATGTAATCTCCTTGCAGCCTGATGACATTGAAGGAAAGGCGATTACCGATCCGGCCATATCCAGACTCGAAAATATCCCTGTGCAACGGGTGGTTGACCGCCTTGAACAGGATGGCATGCTGTAAGCATCAACCGGCAAGCTTCTGGTATACCCCGACAAGTTCCGGCACGATACGTTCCCGGGCGTAGGTACTCCTGAATTTATCCAGTGCCTTTTGTGCCTTGTGCATACGCATGTTTTTATCCTTCATGGCGCTCAGAATCGTTTTTGCGAGCGCATGCACATTGCCTGCTTCGACAAACCAGGCAATCTCGTTATCAAGAATTTCACATGGGCCCTGTGTTGGTGTAGACACGATGGGTGTGCCCTGTGACATCGCTTCCAGAATGACAATCCCGAATGGTTCATCGTACGAGGGCAGTACAAACAAGGAGGCCTCACGCAGGAAACTGCCCACATCGTTTACCCAGCCTGTGAATATTACCCTGTCATTTACCTTGAGTTCATTGCATAACTGCTGAAGATGGCCCCGCTCGGGACCGTCACCGCCCAGATGCAGAACAATATCCGGATCTTCACCGGCGATTTCCTTCAGCGCCTTAATCAGGATATCAAACCCTTTCTTCTTCACCATTCTTCCCAGGGAACAGATGATCTGTGACTGATCGCAGGCTACTGTCGTTACTTCAGTGACCGGGGGAATCGAAGAGAAATTCGGAATCACCCTGATGATGCCCGGATTAATTCCTTTCTCTTCGAGATATTTTTTCTGATCGCTGGTTGTGGGCAAGAACATGGCAACGTTTTTGTAATACTTCAACTTCACATAATTATGCGTCTTCACAACCAGCGGGATGCCTGTGCTGGCGCTGATCTTGCCGGCCAGGCAGGCACCCCTTGCAAGATGCGCATGTATGACATCCGGAGCAAATGCGATAATTGCTTTTTCAATATTTTTCCTGGCCCAGATATCCCACCACCCCCGGACACGAAATGCCTGGATATTCATGTCTGTTCTGTGCCTGAGTAACTGCATGCCTGCAAACTGGTCATGGCATATTACCTGTACTTGATGCCCCAGATCCGCAAGTGCCAGCGACAGATCAACAAAATAGCGCTCTGCCCCGCCAAAGCCTTTGGCAATCATCATTTGTGTAAGTTTCATTTACGGATCATACGCCTTGCCGGGATGGAACTATTTGCTGAAAGTGTGAATGCAGGCGCTCCATTACCTGCTCAACCGAAATATTCCTGATGTCGTTATCAGCCCCGCGGATCCACACGGATTGCCTGCCCCATGGTCGATATCTTTCCGGCGACCCGGGACCAAACAACGAAATAGTCGGCGTTGAAACCGCACTGGCGATATGCCCCAGACCGGAATCACTGCCGATGTATATCCTGGACCGCTTCAGTACTGCAGCCACCTGTAACAGATCCGTTTTCCCGCAGAGATCCAGGTACTTCCGGGTCAAGCCATCCTTAATGATATCAGCATACTTCACGTCACCCTGCCCCCCGACAAGAATTACCGCATCAAACAATCCTGAACACCTCTCGGCAAGCTCCCGGTAGCGTTCCCCGGGCCAGACTTTTTCCGGACCGCCGCAACCAGGGCCAATTGTCAGCCAGTCAGCACCGGGTAACACAGCCAGAATCTTATTCGCAAATATTTCATCAGATTCATCAAGCCATAGGGTTGGTGCAGGGATGGATAAATCCTTTCGAAGCCTGTTAATAACCGACATGTGTTGTTCAGCGGCATGCAATTTATCCTTGTTTGCCCGTTGTTTGGTCAGCCGGGCCCTGGCCCGTAACAGGTAGGCAAAACCGTCCGTACGCAAATCGACAATCAAATCATATTTTGTTTTTCTTAGCTCCTGCAAAAACCTTACGCTCCCGATGAAACCGGCCCTTTTGTCTTTTGTAATCAGGGTACCCCGGTACGGGCAATACTGAAAAACCTGTCCAGATCGCCTGTCCCCGACAATATCGATGGTTGCATCAGGATAAATCTGATGCAGCGCCTGTAAAACAGGCGTGGTCATTATCGCATCACCAATATTGCTGAGGGTAATAAACAGGATACGGAAACTGGCTGTCTTCATTATTCGAGCAGGGCCTCAATTGCCTGACAAACTGCGTCGACGGGTATGCTCGAGATCTCATTGCTGCCGAAATCCTGTGCGCGCAGGGTTTTTAAACGCCTTGCATACGGGGCAAACTTGTCCGGTTGCGTTGGCCCGAACAACGAAACCATGGCAGCCCCGCCAGCGGCAAGCATGTGACCTGCACCGGAACAATTCGCAACCGCAACCTGCAGTCTGCCTGCAAGTGCCATAAGCAGGGAAGGTCCATGTATATTTTTCCCCTTAAGTAACTCACTGCCTTCGGGAAACAGTGCGTCGCCCACCCTTTCCTTGATCATTGGCCACCAGTTACGTTCCTGTGGCCCCAGCAGGAACACCGGTACGCGGCCGTATTCACCCTGCCTGCGGGCTGTCGCGATATAATTTTCCAGGGGCCAGCATTTGTGTTTCCCCTGGTCCCCGGCCCCTGGTGCAAACCCGATATAGGCAGGCCCTTCCGGTAATAATTCTTCTGCCTGTACATGCCAGTGCTCTTCAATCCTGAGTGTGTGCCTGGCCTGCACAATTTCTCCTGTTGCCGCAGCGAGCAGATGCAGAAGTTTCTCCACCAGCTGCGGGGTCCCTGCTGACAGGCCTGGCGGTGGTTTACGATCTGATAAAAGATATCCCAGGTTCCGGCTGATAAATGTCCGGTGGCGGACCCGCCTTAAAAAAAGGGTTCGCGACAGGGTGGTTTGTGTATCAAGAATCAGGTCAAAAAAACGGTTGAGGATCGGATGGCCTGGTGCCAGAAGTCCGCGCAGTCCGCCGTCGATATAAAGATCGGTTATGACTTCATCCACATATAACGATGAAAGTGGCCGCAGCAGATTATCAAAATAACCATTCCTGCCATAACCCGGCACCCATGAAATATGTGTATCCGGAAAGGCTTCGCGCAGGGCCTGTGCAAAAACGAGTTTGATGATATCTTCACCAATTGCATTATCGGTATCACTGCCTGTATAGACAAGGATTGAGAACGGGGTTCGCCTGCTTCCGTGTGTGGAGTCAGTATGCATCTCACGTCATTGCCTTGTTCAATAACAAGTCAAGTTCATTACTGACATCATCAACGGGAATCAGGTGCATGCCGGTACCACCGTATCTGCCGGCGCTGATAATTTTTTTGTTCGGGTAGTCACCGGCAAATTTCTCTACATTGCTGGGCCCGAACAACGAGATGAGCGGACGCCCGGCAATGGCCATGATATGACCCGTGCCCGAATCATTTGCCACACCGGCCAGGACCCTGCCGGCGAGGGCAATGGTCAGGAGTGGGCCACCGGTGGCTTGTGCTATTTCGGTTTGTTCCGGAAACAACGCATCAGGCAGTGCGGCGCGGATTGTGGATACCCAGTCTTTTTCCTGGGGGCCGAGAAAAAACACCGGTTGCCGCCCGTGTCTCGACTGCCGCCTGCCGATCTCGATAAATCGATCCAGAGGCCAGCACTTGATACGCTGGCCCGCACCCGGCGCAAACCCGATATATTGATGACCATCAGGCAACAGTGTCATGGCAATTGCATGATAGTGTTCCGGCAGATGGATGCTGAAATCCGGTTCGATCCTGCGCCCGCACGCCAGTTGCACAAGTTGCAGTATCCTTTCATACACGGGACCGGTCTGTTTGCCGGGTCTTGCCGGTTTTCGATCTGAAAAAAAGAAGGCGACTGTAGGTGAAATAAACAGATTATGCGGGACCTTTTTCAATATTAATGTCGTTCTGATAAAACTTTGCGTATCAATGATCGTATCGTAAAAACAATGATTGCCCGGGGGCGATACAAGCAATTCCCGCCACGACACGCCCAGGCTGATTTGGTCCTGTACGGAATCAATAGCACCGGCCACAAGTGGGGCGAATTTGCCGGCAAATATGCTTTTGCCGCGACCTGAAAACCAGGTAATGTGATGCCCGGGAAATGCCGAACGCAAGGCCATCAAGGCAGGTAATTTCAGTAATGAATCACCCAGCGCATCCCCGTTGACATAAACCATGACAGCCGGTCTTTCTGTATCAGCTTGCATTTGAATAGTCGCTGTATGATTTCTCTTCGTGCAATGCAGAACCCAGCTTTATATTCAAGGCACGCTTGATTTCAGCACGTTTGTCATTGCTGAAATATACAGAACGGGCAAGCTCTACAAACCGGCTGTCGAATTCCTGGCGTGCTTCCTTTTCCCTTATTTCGTCCTCGATTTCCCACAACCTTGTATTGATACCACGCAATGCATCGAGTTCGTTGTCAATCGTGGTATCTGTATATGGGGAGCAGGACCAGATTTCGCGCAGCCTTGATAGTTCCGTATTAATATTGATCAGTTTTTCCTGGTCATTGATCCGTTCAGACTTGATTTCAAGAATGGTTAACTTGTCAAGAAACTCGCCCAGTGATATCTCAACGGCAATACTCATGTCTTTGTCTCCCCGTCTCCTGTCCAGTCAAACAGCAATATCTCATACACGCCAGGACTGACCTGATATATATTGTCAGTTCACTTGCCGATGCAAAAGCGTGAAAATATCTCACCCAGCAATTCCTCGGTTGTCGTTGCGCCTGTTATCTCAGCCAGGGTTTTCTGTGCCCGCCTTACTTCTTCCGCCAGCACCTCCGTATTACCTTTGTCCATCAGGTGTTTCAGGCCATTCTCAAGGCAGGTTCTTGCCCGATACAGGGCATCGATATGGCGATCACGTGCCAGTATGATGTCTTCGGCAGTACCATTTCCCAGGAGCTGATCGGACATTATTTGCAGCAGATTTTCCAGGCCTGCCCCGGTCTTTGCTGACAGGAATATCTCGGTGCAATTCATTGATCCGGTCCTGACATGTGGTTGTATGCCCACCAGGTCAATTTTATTTCTTATGATAATCAGGGTCGTTCCTGCAGCGAGTTGGCTCTTTATCTCCTGCTCTGCTTCTTCAATACTGTCTACAGCCTCTGCCACCAGCAGTACAATATCTGCCTTTGCGATTTCTGCCCGTGCGCGCCTGACCCCTTCCTGTTCAAGAAAACCGCCGGTCTCCCGCAGTCCGGCCGTATCGGCCAGGATAACCGGGACCCCCTTTATCAGTATGTATTCAGTGATAACGTCCCTGGTTGTGCCTGACGTTTCAGAAACGATAGCACTCTCCCGGTTGGTCAATTGGTTTAACAGGCTGGATTTACCCACATTGGGTTTACCGGCAATAACCAGATAGGCCCCTTCACGCAAACGCAAGCCCTGAGCGGATTTCAACAGCATGGAGTTCACAGCGTCAATGCATGATTGCAGCAGTGAGCGGATAACCGAAATAGCAAGGAGGTCAATTTCTTCATCAGGAAAATCCAGGGCACATTCAACCTGGATACAGATATCAGTCACACTGTCATAAACAGCCCGAATCTGACCAGAGAAGCCCCCTTGAAGTGAACGTATGGCACCCCTGGCTGCCTGTGTTGACAGGCTATCGATTAAATCAGCGACTGCCTCGGCCTGGAGTAAATCCAGTTTGCCATTCAAAAAGGCAC
>Ga0154767_1077_pt2 | contig 25173 bp, 21 predicted proteins | sample Rifle2008BG16ft_FD_105775 | JGI IMG/M metagenome (GOLD analysis project Ga0154767, IMG submission 105775) | Gammaproteobacteria bacterium RBG_16_51_14 | reverse complement strand
ACGAGCACCATTCTTTATCCAGTCAGTGCCCTGAATGCCATCAACAAGCGGGCAAATCTGCTTGAGGCGACCAACATACGTGATGAGGCCGCTATTGATACCTACACCTTCACACGGGAAGCCTATCTGCAGCAACGTAATTACCTCAATCATGATGGTAACCCGCCGGTAACGGGCTATGACGATATCTTCAATGACGATGGGACAGACGACGAATCCGGTGTTCTCATGATCAAGTGAGGTTCAGGACATCATCTTCTTTAATCAATACGCTGTTACCTGCCATAGATAACGGATGAGATCACCCGGAAAAACGCCAGTCAGGACAATGGGAAATTTTCCTGATCAGCAACGCAGTCTGAACTCCATCCGCTTATTCCAATCTATAGAGATGGTAGTACGGGGTTAATGTGCATGACGGCAACACTGGTTACTCATTGCAACCCTGAAGGCCCTTATGTGAAACTTGATCATGGCTATTCAGATCAATCAGGATTAACTTTTTCGGGAGAACTAAAATGACGAACAACCACCTGCTCATCGGACTGATTACAAGTCTGATTTTTCTGACGGGTTGTAACCCGACAAAAGAGGACGTTGGGACGCTGGTGGGTGCCGGTACCGGGGCTTATGCAGGCAGCCAGATAGGTAATGGTACGGGACAACTCGCCGCTATCGCCATCGGGACATTGCTGGGTGGCTATGTGGGAGGAAAAATCGGACAGAATATGGACGAGCTCGACCGGCGCAGGGCAAGTGATGCACTTGAAACCAGTCCTACCGGAACCTCCGTCGCCTGGCAAAACCCCGATAGCGGGGTTGACTATACGATGACGCCGACGCGAACCTATGAAAGCACATCCGGTCCCTGCCGTGACTACACGACCGAGGCCGTGATAGAAGGCAGTGCAGAAGTCGTTCACGGAACAGCGTGCAGACAGTCCGATGGGACCTGGCATACGGCAAATTGATCGCGTCCATTCCGAACAGGTATTCGATCAGACGATCATATCATCAACCACTTCCACCCAGTGCCGCACCGGGACGGTTGCGGCTTGCTGTAAATAGATTTGGCATCCGATGTTTGAAGTGACAATGACTTCCGGGTCACCGGAAGTCAACTCCGACAGCTTGTCCGCTTGTAATTTTTCAGCGAGTTTGCTCTGGAGTAGGGAATAGACCCCGGCTGAACCGCAACAGATATGCGCATTGGGTATCCTGGCCTGGGGAAAACCCAGCTTTGCCAGCAAGTTCTCAGTGACGCCAGCCAGTTTTTGTCCATGTTGCAATGAGCAGGGGCTGTGAAACGTCACCGCTTTCCTGGCCGGCTGCATGATACTTTTCAGTCGATCCAGATCCGCATCGGAAAACATCTCCGCGATGTCCCGTACCTTGCCGGAAATACACCTTGCCTTCTCCGCATAATCCGGATCATCACACAGCAGATTGCCATATTCCCTGATCATGGCACCGCAGCCGCTCGCATTGATGACGATGGCCTCTATGCCCCTTTCGACATAGGGCCACCAGCAGTCAATATTGTTACGCAGGAGGGCCCTTGCCTCATTTGTCGCCGTCATGTGATGACTGATCGCACCACAACATGCCTCACCCACGGCAGACAGTGCAGTAATCCCGATCCTGTCCAGGATTCGTACCGTAGCGGAATGAATACCGGGCGCCAGTGCCGGCTGTACACAACCTGAAAACAGGAGTACCTGCCGGGGATGCAGTATGACTGCATTGTCGCTGTGACCTGTGTCGGGAGATCGGACCGGTATCCTGTACCTCAGGAAGGCAGGCAGGACAGGTCGTAATACCTGACCTGACCGTAACAGGATGGCAAACCGTTGCGGATGGAGTAAACATTTCCGGAGCAGGTAGCGCACAAGGCGTTCGTGCCAGGGTCGGGATATCTTGCCTTCGATCAATTCCCTGCCAATCGCCAGCAATTTTCCATATTCCACCCCTGAAGGGCAGGTTGTTTCACACGCACGGCAGGTCAGACAACGATCAAGGTGATATTGTGTCCTGTGACCGGACGGCTTGCCTTCCAGGACCCCCTTGATGAGGTAAATCCTGCCCCGGGGGCTATCCAGTTCATTGCCCGTAATCCGGTAAGTGGGACAGGTTGCCGTACAGAAACCACAATGCACGCAACTGCGCAGGATCCTGTCTGCCTCAATCCCCTGGGGTGTCTGCATCAAGGCATCTGTTATCAATGTCTGCATGACATGTCCTAAAGCTCCGGATACATCCGGCCAGGATTTAATACGGCATTGGGATCAAAGGCCTGCTTTACCCTGCGGTGTAATGCGAACAAACCATCCGTCAGGGGCTGAAAGATCATTCCGTTTTGATCCCCACCCCTGACCAGCGTTGCACTTCCGCCCAGGCGTTTGGCAGTTTCCCATATCACATCTGCCCGCTCGGCCGTCTTGAGCCAGTGCTGTGCCCCGCCCCAATCGATCAATCTGCTCCCGCTCAGGTCCTCCGTGTTGCAGGTAGATGGCAGGGACAACCGCCAGAGCGGGGCAGGATCATCGAAAAAGGCGAGGTGTTGCTCTCGCAGCGCCTCCCAGAATTCAGTGCCATTGCTACAGTTCTCCAGATCCAGTTTCTGTATGGAAGATATAACTGCACTTTTCTTACCGGACAGGCGGATATACAGATAGTCACCATCATGACAGGCCGCCGATAACGGTAATGGCTGTCCGGCCCATTCATTCATTAAACGTATGGCGTTCGACGGATCTACCTCTGTGCGCAGGGTTTTTTCGAATTCGGGCATGGGCAAGACCTTGAGTGACACCTCAAGGATCACACCGAGCGTCCCCTGTGCCCCGGTCATCAGGCGGGACAGATCATAACCCGCTACATTTTTCATTACCTGGCCACCGAAATTCAGCAACGCCCCCAGCCCGTTTAAACAACGCACACCAAGCACAAAATCCCTGACTGCACCGGCATAAGGGCGTCGCGGGCCCGACAGGCCACAGGCGACAACACCACCCAGGGTTGCCCCTTCACCAAAATGGGGGGGTTCAAAGGCAAGCATTTGTCCTTGCGCTGCAAGGGTCTGTTCAATCTCTCTCAAGGGAGTACCGGCACGGGCGGTGATCACCAGCTCTGTCGGTTCATAGGAAACAATGCCCGTATAGGGGCCGACATCAAGGGGTGTCCCGTTTACCTTCCGGCCATAGAAGGACTTGGTATTCCCGCCCCGGATCACCAGTGGCACCCCCGTGGCATTGGCCTCTTCAATGAGGCCCCTGAATTCATTCAGGATTGCGTCAAGCTTGCGGTCTGACAAACGATCCCCCCCTGTCTGAATCATTAATCAATATCATCTCCTACATCATCACAGACGAACTTCATAACTGCTGATTGGGGCGCCCCCGGGAAAGGACAGGATATAAATAAAATTGCGCGGATCATGGCAGCGGCAGTTTTGCCTGTTGATCCAGTTATCCACCCTGCATTGCAAACCAACCCCTGTCTTCAGAATCGCTCGATATCCGCGAACGGTAATCGGCCACTGCGCACATGTATGGCGCCAAACTCTGCACAACGCCGTAATGTCGGCACTGCCTTGCCGGGATTCAGTATCCCCCGGGCATCAAAGGCCGTTTTTACGGCATGGAACTGGGTCAGTTCCCCGGCTGTAAACTGGATGCACATCTGGTTGATCTTTTCGACCCCGACACCGTGTTCTCCCGTGATGGTACCACCCGCTTCAACACAGACTTCAAGTATCCTGCCGCCAAATTCCTCAGCCTTCCCGAATTCTCCCGGCACGCTGACATCATACAAGATGAGGGGATGCAGATTACCATCACCGGCATGAAAGACATTCACCACCCCCAGACCGTATTCCCCGGACAAGGTTGTAATGCGATTCAGGACACTGGCAATATGCTTTCTCGGTATCGTGCCATCCATACAATAATAATCAGGCGCCAGCCGGCCAACTGCAGGGAACGCAGCCTTCCTGCCGGCCCAGAATCTCTCTGATTCACTGGCATCCTTCGCAATCCGGACCTCGTCTGCCCCTGCACTGCGCAGTATTTGTGCCACCTGCGCCATGACATCCTTCACCTCTTCCTCAACACCGTCGATCTCGCATAAAAGAATTGCCGCCGCATGGACCGGATAGCCGACATGCATATATGCCTCAACCGCGCCGATAGCGGCCTTGTCCATCATCTCCAGCCCGGCAGGGACAATACCATTGGCAATGATGTCCGCCACGCCCCGGCCCGCGGCTTCAATCTCTGCAAACGAGGCCAGCAGGACACGGCTGAAGGGGGGCTTGGGCAACAGTTTTACCGTTACCTCAACAATGATACCCAGCATGCCCTCGGAACCGGTCAGCAATGCGGAGAGGTCATAACCCGCTGTATCCAGGGCTTCGCTGCCGATCTCCAGTACATCACCTTCCGCAGTTACCATCTTTAACGCCAGTATGTTATGCACGGTCAATCCGTATTTAAGGCAATGCACACCCCCGGCGTTTTCAGCCACATTACCTCCAATCGTACAGGCGATCTGTGAAGAAGGGTCGGGGGCATAGTAAAGACCGTGGCATGATGCCGCTTCGGATATACTGATATTGACCACACCGGACTGGACCCTGGCTGACCGCTGCAAGGGATTGATATCCAGTATGCGATTGAACCTTGCCAGCCCCAGGACAACCCCGTCTTGTACCGGCAGCGCCCCCCCGGAGAGTCCGGTGCCGGCGCCGCGTGCCACGACCGGAATTTTCTCCCGGTAACATATCCGCAGGATTGCCTGTACCTGTTCAACCGTCTCCGGCAACAGGACACAGGCAGGGAGTTGTCGATAGCCTGACAACCCGTCACACTCATAGACACGCGCCCGTTCTTCATCCGTGATCATGGCATCCGGTGGTAAGCACTTTTTCAGTTCAGCAAGAACTCTGTATTGCATAGTCGCTGTATCTCCATCTGCGGCATCTACCGATATGACCCTGTGGAAATGAATTCCGTCCCAGCATGCCCCCGGAAACTGATAAAATCCAGATGTTCATTATCCAGGGATGTTTATGAGACATCTTGTGGCAAAGACCGATAAGCGTTCCGGTGCAGATCTCTTCAGAAAGGCATTAAATAATTATTTGATATATATGGTAGTTATCGTTTCTTCTTAAACAAGATCTTAACGTATACTTGATATTCATGAGCGTGGAAATTCTGATTAATGTCACCCCGCAGGAGACCCGTGTAGCCATCGTTGAAAACGGGGTACTACAGGATATACATATCGAACGGTTACAGAAACGCGGACTCGTCGGGAATATATACAAGGGCCGTGTATCCAGGGTACTGCCGGGTATGCAGGCCGCGTTCATTGACATTGGGCTGGACAGAACGGGCTTTCTGCATACATCAGACTTATTTGATAACAATACTGATATCGAATCGGGGCTTCCGGAAACACAAATCACCGGCATGCCTATCGAGTCGATCGTCCATAATGGAGAGGATATTCTTGTCCAGGTTATCAAGGATCCCATCGGCACAAAAGGGGCGCGCCTGACAACACGCCTGTCCATCCCTTCGCGCTATCTGGTGTTCATCCCGGATTATCCATGCATCGGAATATCACAACGCATTGAAGATGAGGTGGAGCGTGAACGACTGCGATCCCTGATACTGTCCTATCAATCCAGGATTGAAAAACTGGCTGTGGGTAATGAAGACAATGTCATCTTGCATAGTGCTATCAGGGAATACGAAATCCTCAAAAAAGGAGGTTTCATTGTGAGGACAGCAGCGGAAGGGGTGGCAGATGAAGACTTGTTCAAGGATATCGAGTTCCTGCGCAAGCAATGGGAATCCACTCTGGTCCGGGCCAAAAATACGTTTCCTCCCGGTATCGTCTATGATGATCTTCCACTGGTGATGCGGACCATGCGTGACCTGGTACATTCTGACGTCGAAAAGATTCGTATTGATTCCAAAGAAACCCATCAGAAGGTGATGGAATTTTCAAAACATTTCATACCTGAATTTCTGGGACGCATTGAATATTACACCGGTGATCATCCGATTCTGGATCTCTACTCCGTTGATGACGAAATACAGCGATCATTAAACCGGAAGGTACAATTGAAATCCGGGGGTTACCTCATTATCGACCAGACAGAGGCCATGACTACCATCGATATCAATACGGGCGCCTTCGTTGGCCACCGCAACCAGGAAGAGACCATATACAAAACCAACCTGGAAGCCGCACAGATAATTGCCAGACAATTACGACTGCGCAACCTTGGCGGTATCATTATTATTGACTTCATTGACATGCAGGACCCGGAACATGGACGACAGGTCCTGAGATCACTGGAGAAACACCTCGAACGCGATAATTCCAAAATAACAGTCAGTGAACTGACTTCGCTTGGCCTGGTGCAACTGACCCGCAAGCGTACACGTGAAAGCCTCGAACATATCCTGTGTGAATGCTGTCCAACCTGCAATGGCAGGGGTTCAGTAAAAACACCTGAAACAGTATGCTACGAAATCTATCGTGAAATGCTGCGCGAGGTCAGACAATTTGATGCCCAGAAACTGCTGGTTGTTGCATCCCAACGAGTGGTTGATATGCTGCTGGATGATGAATCTGCGAGTGTAGCTGAACTTGAAAGCTTTTTAGGCAGGCCGATCACCTTCCAGGTTGAACCGCTGTATACACAGGAACAATACGACATCGTATTACTATAATTTCCGTATGCTGAAGCGTTTGTCCAAAGGACTTTATCATGTCGTCTGGTATACATTTGCTGCGATTGTCCTGGTTGCAGCTGTATCTGTTACGCTCATCCGGTTAACATTACCGGATATCGGTGCATATCGTGATGACATCCAGTTATGGATTAGTCAGTACATGGGTTATCCGGTTGAAATACATGATATCGACGCCGAGTGGGAAGGATGGGTCCCCCATCTCTATTTATCAAACATCAACCTGCTGAACAAGAATGGGACCAATGTTATTTCCCGTTTTCATTCAGCACATCTGAGTCTTGATCCCATTGCCAGCCTTGCTCAAAGGCAACTCGTACCGAAACAGTTGATTGTCTCAGGTCTTGGTTTGACATTGACCCGACAGCAGGATGGTTCAATTGATATTGCAGGAGAATCAGCAACGGCAACATCAAACAACAAATTTGAAAACAGCGAAGTGGCCGTATGGCTTTTAAGGCAGAAAAAAATCACAATCCAGAATGCACAGGTAAAATGGATCGACAAAATATCTGGACATGAGCCCATATTCTTTCCTGACGTAACACTTAACCTGCGCACCTATAAGGATCGGTTGCAAGTAAATGGTTCAGCCACTTTACCCGTGCACTACGGTGACAGTATCGGATTTTCCCTGGATGTCAGGGGCGATATCCTTACCACGCAATGGTCCGGCACTCTTTATATTGATGGAAAGGCAATCAGCCCCCAGATGTTTTTGGGACAAAGCCGCTTTGCAGACATCACTGTATCCGGTGGATTTACTGATATCAAGGCGTGGACTGACTGGCAGGATGCAAAACTGATTAAATTCGACGGTGTATCCAGCTATAACGATTTCGAGCTTGTCGCCGGCACAAATCATCTCGTTATCGATAAACTGACACTCCATTTCAACGGGCAGCGTCTCAATGATCATGACTGGGATGTCAATCTGCAACTTGACGACATCACAACCGGAAACGGGATCTGGCCACAAACCGATTTAAGCCTGAGTCTTGCTGGACACAATGACGATGGAAACAGACGCTATACAGGCAAGCTGGGTTACCTGAAGCTGGATGATATAATGCCGCTAATCAGACAGTCTTCATTACTGTCAGACGAACTGGAGAGAGCCCTGACGGGATATGACATCCAGGGGGAACTGAGAGAAATTCAATTCCTCTATGACGGATCGATGGCGGAGACGAATACGCTGACCTACTCCGCAATATTCGAACACATCAATACTCAGCATCATGATCCCTCTTTTTCAGTCAATGGGTTAACCGGTAGCACAACGGGCAATCTGAATGAGGCGACAATTCATTTCGATTCCAACTCAGTCTCGATAACAACTCCCGCGTTTTATACTGACCCGGTCTGGTTATCCAGACTCCAGGGGGACCTCACCCTGTTTTACAGTGATGATAACCTGCAAATCGATTTGGGTCTTGTCAATGCACAGACCTCGGACTTTCCGGTTGCTATATCCGGAAAAATAATCCGGGACAGAAATCATGCTTCTCCCTACACAGATGTCATTGTTCAAGTGGGAGCAGGGGAACTGGATAAAATAACCGATTATCTCCCCCATCCTGTTCCCGAAAAGGTCAGGCAATGGATGAAAAATTCACTGCTTGGAGGAGAATTATTATCAGGTAATATTGCATTACGCGGTTATCTGTCTGACTTCCCGTTTAATCACTCCGAAGGTCTCTTCAAGCTTCTGGCCAATGTAAATAATGCGACCCTGGATTATCACCCTGAATGGCCACCTATTGACGGTATTAATGCCGATATCCTGTTTGAAAATAACACACTCAGGGTAGAGGCAAGTTCAGGGAGAGTATTCAATGCCCAGATAACTGAAGCAACTGCAGTCATCGATCCACTCATGGCAAAGGAGCATCTGTTGCAAATAAACGGCGTTGTTTCGGGGCATACAAATGATGCAAAACATTTCATCAACCAGAGTCCCCTGCAGAAAATAAATACCCTCAAGGAACTTGGACACAGGCAGATAATAGGCAGCCTTGAACTCGAACTGGGACTTTCGATCCCGCTTCGCAAGGCCCCTAAACAGTTCGAGGGAAAACTGAAGCTGATCGATACGACTTTTGAATCTGAATTCCCCGGAGTAGGTCTGGAGAAGATCAATGGCGCTGTGGAGTTCACTAATGATTCGATCAATGTCACCGGAATGTCAGCGTTATATAGCAATCATCCCGTTGCTATAGCAATAACAAGCAATAGTGCCAGCATGGCGGCAGGATCAAATATCACACTGACGGGTATTTCCGGCAAGGATTTTATTCTGGATCAATTATCTGTTTTTTTTCCGAAGATGGATTTTATTATAAAAACCATCGGCCAGCGCATTGACGGCACCGCTGAATGGTCACTTTCAATCGAAGACCACCTTACAGAATCAGGTACTATGGAAAAGCAACTTAGCCTGACATCTGATTTACAAGGACTGGTAATTGATATGCCCTTTCCGTTGGGAAAAACGCGCAACCAATCAGCGCCAATCAGTATATCAACCACGATTCTTGACTCCAGGATAAAGCAGTTTTTTATCGACTTTAATTCCTGCCTGTTTGCAAAACTTGAAGTCGATAATACGGAAGACTTTAATGTCAACAGGGTTACAATTGGCCTGGGCAAGGAATTCGATCAAGACACCGGAAGCAACGGGGTTTTTATTGCTGGGAACATTGAGAAAATCGTGACAGGGGACTGGTTTGATTTTTTCCATACCTTGACCGCTACCAGTGGTTCCAGTCAACAGCGATTTGAACAGTTTGATTTGAATGTCACTGTAACCAAACTTAATTTATTTGGTATCCCCGCAGAAAATGCGAATTTACATTTAGCACGTCTGCGAAATGACTGGGAAGCCACCATAAGCAGTGCTGATATTAACGGCAAAATAGCAATTCCGGACGATTTTGAAAACGGGACGGTTACTCTCCATTTTGACAGACTGAAGATCAGCAGCAATCAATCCCGGGAAGATAACAGCCGGATTGATCCGGGCAGAATCCCCAGACTCGATATGGTGATTGATGACTTCAGTACCAATGATTTGAATCTCGGAAAAATGACCGTCAAGACGAAAAAAATAAAAAATGGCATTTCCATCGATACAATCCGGTTCACGAAACCTGATTTGCAAATCAGCGGCGCAGGTCACTGGAGAAAGGAAGACGGGATCGATGATTCCCAGTTTAATCTGGATCTGCGTGCCAATGACCTTGCCGCCATGCTGGAAACATTCGGATACAGCAAGGCAGCGATAGAGGAAGGAGAAACGTCGATGAATCTCGCCGCAAGATGGTTCGGGACACCAATGGATTTTTCACTTGGTAATGTAAGCGGGACTCTGAATCTAGATATCAAAAAGGGACAATTTCTTAACCTGCAACCCACTGCCGGGCGGTTATTCGGATTACTGAGTTTGCAGACCTTGCCACGGCGCCTGGCACTGGATTTTTCGGATCTCTTTGACAAAGGCTTCTCTTTTGATCAGATCAACGGTAATTTTACCCTTGAAGATGGAAATGCCTATACCAATAACCTTTTTATGAGAGGTCCATCAGCCGATATTATTGTCTCTGGACGTACCGGTCTCCAGTCGCAAGATTATGATCAGATTGTAACCATTACACCACAGGTATCCAGCAGTCTCCCTGTTGCCAGTGCCCTGTTCGGGCCTGTCGGTGTTGGTGTTGGCGCGGTTATTTACCTGGCGGGCGAGATATTCGATGTAATACCCGAACAGATAGACAGGTTACTGCGATATCAATACAGCATCACTGGCAGCTGGGACGAGCCTGTTGTTGAAAAACTAAAGACAGTTCCGGATGAAAAAAATGAAGGAACTTCCAAGGATATCCGATCAAAAAGTACAGGGTAAAAATTGCTTGCGTCAGGATATAACCGCTTCCGGAGCATTCATCATGATTTCCGCATATCTGGTCAACCTGAAATCCAGCCAGAACCCCGGTGACCTGACAAAGTAGTATATGAAAGCTATGAGAAGTTCCCCTCATGGCTGACTGGCCATATTAAATAACGACTTTTTCAGGACAAGTATTTATTCAAAAGGTAACAACATATGCAATGGAGACCCTATGTGACAGTGGCCGCTGTGGCAAGGCAGAATGACCGCTTCCTGCTGGTGGAGGAAGAGGCGGATGGGCATGTTGTGTTTAATCAACCCGCCGGGCACCTGGAACAAAATGAAAGTCTTATCCAGGCCATAAAGCGTGAGGTACTGGAAGAAACAGCATCGGAGTTTGTACCAGAGACCATCGTCGGGATTTATTTATACCCGAACCCGCATGCAGATATCACCTATCTGCGTATCTGTTTTTCCGGTCATTGCACACATGAATACCCCGATCGCCCCCTTGATAATGGCATCCTTCGCAGGGTATGGCTCACGCGGGCTGAAATCGGATCACGGCAAGACAGGATGCGTAGTCCCATGGTAATACGCTGTATCGATGATTATCTTTCCGACAAATCCTATCCACTTGAACTGTTACACCATTACCTGTCACATTCACCGGTTGCATCCTCATCCTGAGAAGTCTCTATCACTGAAAATTTCTCATGGTATATATGGAACAAGCCGGTAAAAAGATTATTGTAGGCCTGTCCGGGGGTGTTGATTCCTCGGTTGCCGCGATGTTACTCAAGCATCAGACGGTAGCTGTTGAAGGCCTGTTTATGAAAAACTGGGAGGAAGATGATACCGAAACCGGTTGTTCCGCAGCCGAGGATATTCGGGATACACGAAACATCTGCGATACACTCGGCATCCCCTTGCATACAGTCAATTTGTCGGCTGAATACTGGGAGAAGGTCTTTATACAATTCATCGAAGAATACAAGGCCGGCAGGACACCCAATCCCGATGTATTCTGCAACCAGGAAATCAAATTTCGGGCATTCCTGCACCATGCCCTTGCCCTTGGCGCAGACATGATCGCAACAGGACATTACGCACGTATCCAGAAACAGGATGACAAATTCGAGTTATTAAAGGGGACCGATTGCAATAAGGATCAAAGCTACTTTCTGTATCGACTGAGTCAGGAGCAATTAAGCCGTTCCCTGTTCCCCCTGGGCGAAATGACAAAGCCACAGGTCAGGCAACTGGCAAAACAGGCAGGATTAATCACCCAGGATAAAAAGGACAGCACCGGGATCTGCTTTATCGGTGAGCGCCCTTTCAAGGATTTTCTCAGCCGTTTCATCCCGCCTGAACCTGGTGAAATCCAGACTCCTGACGGAACGGTGATCGGTCAACATGACGGTATCTTCTATTACACACTGGGACAGCGACAGGGACTTGGAATCGGTGGTGTGAGAAACACCGGGAACGCACCCTGGTATGTAGTTGCGAAAGACCCTGACCGGAATATTCTCATCGTCGTGCAGGGCAATGATCATCCACTACTCTATTCCAGCAGCCTTCATGCCACCAGGCTGCACTGGATCTCGGGAAACGCGCCTGCGCTGATCGGTGGTTATGATTATTGTGCCAAGACACGTTATCGACAAGCGGATCAGGCCTGCTGCCTGACCCTGCTGGATCAGGATCGTTGCAAGGTAGAGTTCACTCACCCGCAAAGATCGGTAACCCCCGGCCAGTCTGTCGTCATATATCAGGGGAACCAATGTCTGGGTGGTGGCATCATTGCCAAAACGGAGACAGCTAATATCACCTCCCGAATCTGTTAACATACTGATTTTCATTAAGTTAAACATTCTTCACCGATTGATTTATAATAATTCTATTTTGCTGGTGGTCCGGTGCCTGTCCTGCACCTCCAGCCTGACAGGAGGAGTATCTTGATCGCAGCCTATCGTCAACATGTAAAGGAAAGGGCCAACCTGGGGGTTGTCCCGAAACCGTTGAATGCAGAACAAACCGCAGTTCTTATTGAATTACTCAAGACCCCTCCCGCAGGTGAGGAAGAATTTATCCTCGATCTGATTACCAATCGTGTCCCGGCCGGTGTTGATCAGGCGGCCTATGTCAAGGCGGGGTTTCTTGCCGCAATCACCAGGGATGAGGTCACTTCCCCGTTGATCGATAAAATCAGGGCAGTGGAATTACTGGGCACCATGCTCGGGGGTTATAACATCGGGCCGCTGATAGCTTGTCTGGATAATAAGGCACTGGCACCAGCCGCAGTCAGGGCATTATCACGGATCCTTCTGATGTTTGATGCCTTCCATGACGTCACGGAAAAATTGAAAAGCGGAAATGTTCATGCCAGGAAGTTAATGCAATCCTGGGCAGAGGGGGAATGGTTTACCGGCAGACCGGGACTTCCGGATAAAGTCACCGTCACGGTATTCAAGGTGCCGGGGGAAACCAATACCGACGATCTTTCACCAGCCCCGGATGCCTGGTCTCGACCGGACATCCCGCTGCATGCCATGGCCATGCTGAAGATGCCGCGTGAAGGGTTTACAGACAAACCACTGCAGACCATTCACGAACTCAAACGCAAGGGTTTTCCCCTGGCCTATGCAGGCGATGTGGTCGGGACCGGGTCATCACGCAAGTCAGCGACCAATTCCGTGCTCTGGCACATGGGCAATGATATCCCCTGTATCCCCAATAAACGCAGTGGTGGTTTCTGTCTGGGTGGCAAGATAGCACCCATCTTTTTTAACACCCTGGAGGATGCCGGTGCACTTCCCCTTGAATGTAATGTCACAACAATGGAGATGGGGGATATCATTGATATCTACCCTCACGAGGGTCTCATCAGAAACCATGCCAGTGGCAAGACCCTCTGTGAATTCAAACTGAAGACAGATATCCTGCTGGACGAAGTTCAGGCCGGAGGGCGCATTAATCTGATTATTGGACGCGGGCTCACCGGACGCGCCCGTGATGCGCTTGGCCTGGGACCGAGTGAGCTGTTCCGTCGCCCTGTCCCCGCTGCAGATTCCGGCAAGGGTTACACGCTGGCGCAGAAGGTGGTCGGGCGTGCCTGTGGCGTTGCGGGTGTCCGTCCCGGGACCTATTGCGAACCCAGGATGACGACGGTGGGCTCTCAGGACACAACAGGCCCCATGACCCGGGACGAACTCAAGGACCTGGCCTGTCTCGGTTTTTCATCTGATCTGGTCATGCAGTCCTTCTGCCACACAGCGGCCTATCCCAAACCCGTCGATGTCGAAACCCATCATACCCTGCCTGATTTTATCCAGACTCGGGGTGGCGTTGCCCTGCGTCCCGGCGATGGCATTATTCATTCCTGGCTGAATCGTATGCTGTTACCCGATACCGTGGGAACGGGTGGTGATTCTCATACCCGGTTTCCAATCGGGATTTCCTTTCCGGCCGGCTCCGGACTGGTCGCCTTTGCAGCAGCGACAGGCGTCATGCCACTGGACATGCCAGAGTCTGTGCTGGTTCGTTTCAGGGGAACGATGCAACCGGGGATAACCCTGCGCGACCTGGTGAATGCCATCCCCTATGCAGCGATTCAGACCGGGGATCTGACCATCGCCAAGAAAGGTAAAAAGAATATATTTTCCGGGCGTATCCTTGAGATCGAAGGCATGCCAAACCTTAAAATTGAACAGGCCTTTGAATTATCGGATGCATCGGCTGAACGTTCTGCCGGGGGTTGTACCATCCGCCTGGCCAGAGAGTCCATCATCGAATATCTGCAATCCAATATCGCGCTGTTACGCTGGATGATTGCCGAAGGCTATGGTGATGTCCGCACCATAGAACGCCGCGCCAAAGCAATGGAAGACTGGCTGGCAAGACCACACTTGCTGGAAGCGGACACTGATGCCGAATATGCCCGGATCTTTGAAATTGATCTCAATGCGATCAGGGAACCCCTGCTGGCCTGTCCGAACGACCCGGATGATATCAAACCACTCTCGGAGGTAGCTGGAACCAAGGTAGATGAAATATTTATCGGATCCTGTATGACCAATATCGGTCATTTCCGGGCGGCCGGCAAAATGCTGGAAAAAACCCGTACAGCGATCCCGACCCGGCTCTGGATCTGTCCGCCAACCCGGATGGACCAGCATCAGCTCATTGAGGAAGGTTACTACAGTATCTTTGGCAAGGCCGGGGCACGTACCGAGATGCCCGGCTGTTCGTTGTGCATGGGGAATCAGGCGCGGGTAGCCGCCAATTCAACCGTGGTATCGACATCGACACGCAATTTCCCGAACCGGCTGGGAGATGGTGCAAACGTGTTCCTGGCATCCGCCGAGATTGCCGCTGTCTCGGCCATCCTGGGTCATATCCCGGATATGGACGAATACCTGGAATTTGCCCGTGATATCGACACCATGGCGGCAGATGTCTATCGCTATCTTAATTTTGACGAGATTGAATCCTTCCGGAAGGCAGCATCGGAGGCGCAAACCAGGCTGGCGGAGGTCTCTGTCACCGTAGCATAGATATAATCTTACAATGAAATTATTGACACCAGATAAACCAGGAACATGACCATAATCAAACAGAACGATCTGATCGACAGCATCACAGATGCCCTGCAGTTTATATCGTATTATCACCCTGTCGACTTTGTTCAGGCAGTCCATGCCGCCTATGAAAAGGAAGAATCACAGGCCGCCAGAGATGCCATGGCGCAGATCCTGATCAATTCACGGATGTGTGCGGAAGGCCACCGCCCTATCTGCCAGGACACCGGCATTGTGAATGTATTCCTGAAGATCGGTATGGATGTGCAGTGGGACAGCGACAGGAGCCTTGTTGATATGATCAACGAAGGCGTCCGGCGTGCCTACAGGCATCCGGATAACGTGTTGCGTGCGTCCATCGTTGAAGATCCGGCAGGTACCCGAAAAAACACCGGGGATAACACCCCGGCCGTGATCCACATGGAGATCGTGCCGGGCAATACGGTTGATGTCCAGGTCGCTGCCAAGGGCGGTGGATCAGAGGCAAAGGCCAAATTCGTCATGCTGAATCCCTCAGACAATATCGTCGATTGGGTCGTTGCTACCGTCCCCACGATGGGGGCGGGCTGGTGTCCCCCGGGCATCCTTGGAATCGGGATTGGCGGTACCGCTGAAAAGGCCATGCTCATGGCCAAAGAGGCACTGATGGAACCGATTGATATCCAGGATCTGAAACTACGAGGCCCAAAAAATAGAGTGGAAGAACTGCGACTGGAGATCTTCAACAGGGTCAATGAGCTTGGTATCGGGGCCCAGGGCCTCGGTGGATTAACGACGGTACTGGATGTCAGGATCAGGGATTATCCAACCCATGCCGCCAACAAACCGGTAGCCATGATCCCCAATTGCGCCGCAACACGGCATACCCACTTTATACTGGATGGTTCGGGACCGGCCCTGCAGACCCCCCCCAGCCTGGATGACTGGCCAGACATCACCTGGGATGCGGGTCCCACAGCACGTCGTATCAACCTCGATACAGTGACACGTGAAGAAATTACCACATGGAAACCAGGCGAGACCCTGCTCCTGTCCGGCAAGATGCTGACCGGACGTGATGCTGTACACAAACGCATACAGGATATCCTTGCCAGGGGAGAATCCCTGCCGGGAGGCCTTGACTTCAGAAACCGGTTTATCTACTACGTCGGTCCGGTGGATGCCGTTCGCAATGAAGTGGTCGGCCCTGCCGGTCCCACGACCGCAACACGGATGGACAAATTTACCGGGCTGATGCTGTCGAAAACCGGGCTCATCGGCATGGTGGGCAAGGCGGAACGTGGACCCGTAGCGATAGAGGCTATCAAGCAACACAAGGCAGTGTACCTGATAGCGATCGGCGGGGCCGCTTATCTGGTTTCCAGGGCAATCACCCATGCCAGGGTGGTCGCCTTTGCAGAGATGGGGATGGAGGCCATCCACGAATTCGTGGTCAAAGACATGCCAGTCACCGTTGCCGTCGATGTCAATGGCACATCTGTCCATCAGACCGGACCTGCCAGATGGCAGGAGATTATCCTGCAACGAAAAGGCAGGCAGTAACACTTAATTTCACGGGATCATGTCCATGTTGACCGCCGCATTCCTTATGTGACCCGGTACAACCACCCACAGCACCCTCCCGGTAATACGGAAACAGATATCCGTCGGCACATTCGCATCCAGAGGCCAGGCAGTTTACGTATAATTTCAGATTATCTTACGCACTGTGGATCCCTCCTATTCAACCGCCTGTAGTGTCCTGTCAGCCATTCTCCGACTGGTAACTTACCGGGATTTATGATAATCCTTCACCTATGATGGTACATTATCTCTTGTCCGTATCCAGAAAATGTCTGTTCCAGTTGACAGTGATCGCCTTATGTACAGGCTGTGGAGATGGTAATGCGCCGGCCCCTGCAACCGGGACTGTGCATGGATCGCCTGTTACCTCAACAACCCGGACTATATCGTCAACACCCGTTTTTGCGCAGACCCAGTTTACCATTGGAAACAGGAGATATTTATTCGATGTAACCAGTCACAGTATCGAGGATATGCAGGCCCTGTTGCAACGCACTGCGGAGATTACTCAGGACATGCCCGACGATCTGGATGATCTGGAGATTGTGCTGATCCTGCACGGGCCGGATCTTGACTGGTTTACCCGGAAAAATTATGCCAAAAACAGGGAATTGGTGGACCTGGCAGCCAGACTGGATGTCCTTGAAATCATCGATATCAAGGCTTGCGAAACGGCAATGGAGCACAGAGGTATTGATTCCAGTGAGTTACCTGCCTTTATTGAGACAATTCCTTATGCGCCGGACGAAATTGCACGTTTACAGGCCCTTGACTACGTCACCCTCTGATCAGCACGATTATACGCTACGACCTGTCCGATTCAGGTGACGACAAACCACTAAGTATCAGCATACTCAGACGTAACGGCAATCCCTGCTATACCAGGCCGTTGTTCTTTTACATAAGTTTTTCATCAGCAGTGGAGTTGAAGTCAAGCTGGACTATGTAAACCCTGCTCGCAGAGCAGGGCGAGTATCTCTACCATATCCGCGGTAATTATCGACTGGTAACCAGTTGCTAACGAGAGGCCCTGATAAAGTGGGTTTTCCTATATGTAGTATGTAGTCGGCAGGATTGGGATAATAAACGCACTCTCCCGGGTACATTTGTCAGGGGAAATACAGATGATTGCAGTCTTGTTTATTAAATAAACCGATCGTATGGAGACATAAAAAATGGTTACGTTAAAAATAAAAATCTGATAGTCCTGATTGGGTTGCTGGCTTTTCCACCTGTTTCCCTTGCCGCAGAATTCGATATGAGTGGAATCAATGGTTGCATGATCGCCGCTTACAAGATAAAGGAAAAGACGAATTTTTTGAAAATCGAACAACTGATCTATAAGAAGACAATAATCTACGAAATTGAGGTACAGGATCCCCAGGGGAAAATCTGGGAAATGGCGTGCAGGGCTGAGGGGGGTGGAACCATATTCCAGATCACCCAGGAACTGGCCAGTAGTTCCGATCCACAATTTACAGAAGGCGGTGTCATCAGTGAGGAAGACGCCCGTGCAAAAGCCCTTGATAAGTTCCCCGGGAATGTCAGTGAAACGGAATACGAAAAAAGGGTCCCGGGCTATTCATTGTACGAGTTCAATATCGTAAATGAATTCGGACTGGACACCAGAGTGAAGGTCAATGCCACCTCAGGTGAGATTGAAGAGGCTGTTATCGAGGAATGGGAAATACACTGGAAAGCCTACGAAAAGGCTGTTGATTAACCAGATCGGTCACGATCTTACATAACGCTTTTTCATACAGCGGGAAAGGACAGGGAAGTCCCCACCCCTTTTACATCACATATCAGGATCAGAAGTGGCGATAGCCGGTACCAGCCGGTTTGAATAGTGCACCCCCGGTTCCGATACACCGGATACCCGCCTGTTCGGTAATCTTACCGATACAGGTGACCGGGCAGATCGCATTCAGCCTGTTTTCAATTTCCTCCTTTTTTTCAGGCGTGATAGTAAAACAAAGTTCATAATCATCCCCTGCGGTCAGGGCCAGTTCCCAGGCAGTTTCCTGTTCCAGCCTGCAGAGGGCATCCGACATCGGCAATTTCTCCATATACAGGACAGCACCTGTATAACTCAAATCCAGTACATGGCCGATATCGGCCAGCAGTCCATCCGAAACATCAATCGCACTGGAGGCCAGTCCGCGCAATGCGATCCCGGTGTGTATCCTGGGGGTAGGCCGGTTCAGGCGGTTTATAACATACCGCTGATCATGGTCAGACAGGGAAGCAGCCCCTTGCATGGCTTTCAGGGCCAGACCGGCATCACCCAGATTCCCGGTAACGTATATCAGATTCCCGGGCCTTGCCCCGTTTCGCAGGATGGCCGTATCACAGGGAAGCAAGCCATGCACCTGGATCGTAATCGAGAGTGGGCCCCGGCATAAATCACCACCAATCAGGTCTACCTTGTATTCACTCGCCAAGCCGTTAAATCCGACCATAAAATCTTTCAGCCACACATGATCGATATCAGGCAATGTCATAGACATGGTTGCCCATACCGGCACGGCACCCATCGCCGCCATATCGCTGAGATTCACAGCCAGGGATTTATAACCGATGTCCTCGGCAGCCGTGTCGCTGTGAAAGTGCACACCGGAAAGCAACGTATCCATGGACAGGACGAGTTGCATCCCCTCAGGCACGGTAACAACAGCAGCATCATCACCGATTCCGACCTTCACACTGACCCCTGTGTTCCCTGTTGCGTTCTTGAAATACTTCTCTATGATTTCGAATTCAGACAAGGGAGAAATTATGCAAGGTTTGTGATTTCTTTTGCACGGACGGTATGGGCCAGTTTGTCAAGCACACCATTGACATATTTATGCGATTGTTCAGCGCCAAACATCTTGGCAAGCTCTACCGATTCATTGATAACGACGCGCCATGGCAACTCCGGATGATAGACAAGCTCATAATAACCAATCTGTAAAACAGCCAGTTCAACCGGATCAAGATCTTTTAAAGGCCTGTCCAGCATGCTGCCAAGTTTTTCATCAACCTCATCACAACATCTGGTTATCCCCATGAGTAAATCCCTGAAGTAATCAATATCGGCATGTTTCAATTCGTTCCGTCCATGCTCGAATTCCGAAATAACATCACTGATGGACTTGCCCGCCATATGCCATTGATACAGCGCCTGCACGGCAGAACGACGCGCCTTGACCCGGGCACGTCTGGAAAAAGGTTGGGCCGGATTCACTCCCTGAGCACCTTCATTGTAGTAACCATATCAATAGCGGCAAGTGCCGCTTCAACTCCTTTATTGCTTTCCTCGCTGCCGGCACGATCCAGTGCCTGCTCTGTGGTATTGACGGTAAGAACACCAAAAATGACAGGCGTCTCCAATTCAAGAGCGATGGATGCAAGCCCCCTGGAACATTCATTTGCAATATATTCAAAATGCGGTGTTTCACCACGTATGATCGCACCGAGTGCCACAACGGCATCACATTCTGAATTTTTAATGAGCGCCTTGACGGCAACCGGTATCTCAAATGCGCCAGGGACGCGGACAATAGTGTACACGATGCCCTTTCCCTCAAGTGTTTGAATACACCCTTTTAACAACCGCTCCACTACAAAGCTGTTGAACTGACTGGCAACAATCCCAATCCTGGTTTGATTGTGCGCATGCGTATTATTTGCTTCAGGAATATTCGTCATCACTGCAACCTTATAATGCATCAAGTAACATAATCGACTACTTCAAGCCCGAAGCCGGAGATTGCGTGCAGCCTTTTTGGTGCACTCAGAACTATCATTTTTTTCACACCCAGATCAGCCAGGATTTGTGCGCCCAGACCAATCGTACGCAGGTCCCTGACGTCACCCCTGTTGTGTCGTATATACAGCTCTTCTTCATCCTTATAACTTTCAAGTTGACTGATCAACTCACTGGTTTCCACCTGATTACACAGAATTACGACAACCCCCCGTTCTTCCCTGGAAATACGTGACAGTACATCCCTGATCGGCCAGCCACAGTCCTTCTTTATACTACCGGTTAAATCACATATCGGGTTGAGTATGTGCACGCGTACAAATATGGGGACAGCTGGATCTATATCCCCCTTGACCATTGCGAGATGCAGGTTCTTTTCCAGACTATCCTGGTAACCGATCAGCCTGAATTCGCCAAATTCTGTCGGAAGCTTGCACTCTGTTACCCGCTCGATCGTCTTTTCATTTTCTATTCTGAAACGAATGAGATCAGCAATAGTACCGATCTTGAGTCCGTGCTCCTTTGCAAATATTTCCAGATCCGGCCGTCTCGCCATTGAACCATCGTCCTTGAGGATTTCCACGATAACGGCCGAGGACTGAAAACCGGCAAGACGTGCAAGGTCACAACCGGCCTCGGTATGACCGGCACGGGACAGGACACCACCCGATTGTGCCATGAGTGGAAATACGTGCCCGGGTTGTACCAGATCAGAAGGTTTGGCGTCCGGTGCAACTGCCTTCCGGATAGTGACTGCCCTGTCTGCGGCCGATATCCCTGTAGTTACACCCTCAGCGGCTTCAATCGACACCGTGAAATTGGTACTATCGCTTGAATTTGAATAGGAATGGCTGGCCATCAGCGGCAGGTTCAGACGCCTGCAATGCTCCTTGGTCAATGTAAGGCATATCAGTCCTCTTCCGTACCGTGCCATGAAATTAATGTCATTAGGTTGCACACAGGAAGCAGCAATCACAAGATCTCCTTCATTTTCACGATCCTCATCATCCATCAGGACAACCATTCGACCCTGGCGTATCTCTTCAATCAATTCTTCAGTTGTGTTTAATCGCATGGCTTGTGGATTGTTAAATGTTTTTTTCAGCATACTTTGAACCACTTTATTTCCGGTACGTCCTTTGGATAAGTTTTTGCCGGCTGGCACCTGAAAGTGTTGTTTACCTGAACATGACAATACCGGTTACTGTTCAACCAGCAACCCTTCCAGATAACGTGCAATCAGGTCAATTTCAAGATTTACACTGCTACCCGCATCGTATTCCGGGAAAATAGTCTCTTCCAGGGTATGGGGAATAATGTTTACTTTAAAACCGGTAATACCGGTTTCATTAACGGTCAGACTGACACCATCAACACAGATTGATCCCTTTCTGGCAATATACTTTTTCAGGCTTGCAGGGAACTGAATCTCATAGCAGATGGATCGGCCTTCCTCTTTTATTGATTTTACTATACCGATACCATCAACATGGCCAATAACCAGGTGACCATTAAGACGGGAAGATAATTGTAATGCCTTCTCAAGATTTACCTTGCCCCCCGCCTGGATTGTTCCAAATGTTGTACACGCCAGTGTTTCTGATGAAATATCAGCAGCAATCGTATTTGCTGACATCTCAATGATTGTGAGGCATACACCATTAACAGAAATGCTTTCACTTACATGAATATCAGAAAGATCCAGCTTGCCGGTGCTGATAACAAAACGGTAGTCCTGCCCGAATTCCTTGATTGTTTCTACCGTGCCAATCGCTTCAATGATTCCGGAAAACATGATTATTCGTGACTCGTGATGAATTATGACCGACTAGTTACCATTAACCATATACTGATTAGTTTTTATCTTATCAATTTTTGCCGTGATACGCAGGTCTTTCCCGATCATTCGGGTTTCACAGGTAGCAAGGCGAATGCGGTCTGACATTGTCTGGATTGCAGGTAAATTGAATAAGGGTCTCGCATTCTGTCCCATCAATACAGGCGCCATATATATAACGATTTCATCGATCAGTCCACCTGCCAGCATACTTCCACACAGGGTAGCACCTGCCTCCAGCATAAGCTCGTTGACCTCTTCTTCAACAGCGAGATGTTGAAGAACAGCCTGTAACCAGGTCAGTTTACCCGGATCAGACAGATTGATTATCTCGGCCCCTGCATCCTGTAGCGCCTGTTGTTTTTTTCTGTCATGTGATTTGGTAAATATCAGGGTCCGACCGGGCAGGTTGAGCATTTTCGCTCTGCATGGGGTTCGTAACACTGTATCCATAATCACCCTGAGTGGTTGTTTACCGCCCGTCTCTATCCCGCGCACATCAAGCGCGGGGTCATCAATCAGTATTGTACCAATCCCCGTCATAATGGCTGAACTTCTTGCCCGTAACCGCTGCACATCTGCCCGCGCCTCGGCGGAGGTAATCCACATACTCTCACCACCGGCCAATGCAGTCCGACCATCGACACTCATTGCCAGTTTGCAGCGCACATAGGGCATGGAAGATTCCATTCTGCGTATGAATCCCGGATTAAGCTCTCTTGACTGGTCTGAAAGCAAATCGTGTTCAACCTGTATTCCTGCACGCTGCAGGGTCTCCAGACCCTTGCCTGAGACCTCCGGATTGGGATCAACCATGGCAGCTATCACCCTTTCGATATTTGCATTTATCAGTGCATCTGTACAGGGCGGCGTACGACCCCTGTGTGCACAGGGTTCCAGCGTAACGTAGCAAGTTGTCCCGTCAGCAACATGCCCGATATGATTCAATGCAATAATTTCGGCATGGGGTTCACCTGCCCGTTGATGCCAGCCTTCAGCGATTATTGTATCTTCCCTGACCAGGACACAGCCGACGCGTGGATTGGGATCAGTACTGTACAGCCCGCGCCGGGCTAGCTGGATGGCACGGGACATAAAACGATAATCCGATTCTGTCCACGTCAATTTTCTTCCCCATCTGTTTTCAGCATATCAAGCTGGCTATCCTGAAATTCCGGAGGCAAGTCATTTTCAAGGCGTTCTATTTCTTCAAGAAAGGCACGTACATCTTCAAAACTCCGGTATACGGAAGCAAAGCGAACATAGGCAACCTGGTCCATGACACGCAATTGTTCCATCACCCAGTCACCGAGCTTACGGGACCTGACTTCACGTTCGCCAGCCGCACGGAGCTTGTGCTCAATATGGGAGATTGCAATTTCAACCTGTTCCATTTCAATGGGGCGCTTTTCCAGGGCTTTCAATATACCCCCCCGGAGTTTGTCTTCATTGAAAGTTTCACGTCGCCCGTCGGTTTTGATAATACGTGGATAATTCAACTCCGCAGACTCATACGTCGTAAACCGTTCACTGCACCTGGTGCATGCACGCCGACGCCTGATCTGATCACCATCCCCGACCAGTCGGGAGTCGATCACGCGTGTATCCAGATCAGAACAAAAAGGGCATCTCATAGGCCGGTCATTGCCACTCCTGATTAACAGTATGATGGGAGGCCGGGACACGGTCTCCCATGCGGAATTATACAGGCATCAGGTCAATTGAATTACTAATTTCCGTAAACAGGCTTGCCCCTGCAAAGTTCAATCACCTGCTTTTTTACACGCTCGATAACAGAATCATTACCCATATTGTCCATAATGTCACAAATCCAGTTCGCAACCTTTCTGCAATCGTCAGCGTCAAAACCACGGGTCGTTACTGACGGTGTGCCAATCCGGATACCGCTGGTAACAAACGGTGATTGCGGGTCATTGGGAACTGAATTCTTGTTGACTGTGATATTCGCTCGACCCAGGGCAGCATCCACTGCCTTCCCGGTGAGCCCCTTATCAATCATGTCCACCAGAAACAGATGATTGTCTGTCCCTCCCGAGACAATCTTGAAACCTCGCCCGATAAACACCTCCACCATGGCCTTTGCATTAACCTTGACTTGCCGGATATAGGTCCTGAATTCGGGTAACATTGCCTCCTTGAAGGCAACCGCCTTGGCGGCAATGGTATGCATCATCGGTCCACCCTGATAGGCGGGGAATACCATGAAATTGATCTTTTTTTCAATTTCATCATTAGTCTTGCCCATGATCAGACCGGAACGTGGACCACGCAAGGTCTTGTGTGTGGTAGAGGTTGTCACATCTGCAATCTGTACGGGGCTTGGATATTCACCAACCGCAATCAGGCCGGCCACATGGGCAATATCTGATACCATTATGGCGCCTACCTGGTCTGCAATATCCCGGAAACGCTGCCAGTCAACTATACGTGAATAAGCGGAAAAACCGGTCATTATCAATTTTGGTTTATGTTCGAGTGCCAGCTTTTCGGCTTCATCGTAGTCTATCTGCCCCGTTTTCGTGTTGAGACCATACTGTACGGATTTGTAGATCCGGCCGGACACATTGACCGGTGCACCGTGTGTCAGATGACCACCATGAGCAAGACTCATACCCATGATCGTGTCCCCCGGATTGATCAGTGCCAGATAGACCGCACCATTAGCCTGGGAACCTGAATGTGACTGGACATTGGCCCAGTCAGCACCAAATAATTTCCTGGCCCGGTCAATTGCCAGTGTTTCCGCAATATCAACATAT
>Ga0154767_1130_pt1 | contig 25777 bp, 25 predicted proteins | sample Rifle2008BG16ft_FD_105775 | JGI IMG/M metagenome (GOLD analysis project Ga0154767, IMG submission 105775) | Gammaproteobacteria bacterium RBG_16_51_14 | reverse complement strand
AATACAACAGTATCTAGCATTTTGATGCTCATTAACTAATCCTCCGGATAGGCAGTGACAAACCGTGTCACTTCTTCACCATGCAATATTACCCACACGGTAATTATAGCTGCCGAACGACCACTCGGTCCCGTGATTGTTCCACGGATTTCATATTTCTTTCCATATTCTGTTTCTTCGATCTCTTTAGCGTCCTGCCCAAGTAGCTCCCGAAAATCGCTGTTGAGAACTTTCCAATCATCCTGAGTGTATCCAAGGGAACGAAAAAACACTGCCTTGTATCGTCCTATTGAATGGATCGGGGAAAGCAAATAGCTTTCCAGTTTCTCCCTCGGTATGATTGCTTTATCCTTATTCGGTAATCTCACAATCTGATTTCCGCACGTACCTTATTCTTTTGGCTAACAGTATATTATCCGGAATCCGCATTATTGGTGATAAGCAGATTCTGCTTATCACTGTTAACATGGGAATGTCAGAAAAAGATTAGCACATCGGGATAACACCAGCGAGGTCTGTGCTTTAAGTTCCCTTATGCCTTGCTGTTCAGTTCATAATCGATAGCGGAAAGCGCACATGGACCTCGGTACCCCCTTGAGGGGTGTGAGTCCTGTGACAAATTCGCCGGGAGCGAATTTGTTTGATATAACCGATTTGAAGAATTTATGGGCTTGCTTCCATCAATACACACTGTAATCTATCCGGCATGAAAATCCGGTTTACAAAAATGCACGGTCTCGGCAACGATTTCGTGGTTTTCGATACCTTTGAACAGGCGATCAACCTGACGGAGGATCAGTTGCGCTACATCGCCGATCGGAATTTCGGGGTCGGCTGTGATCAAATCCTGATGCTTGGCCCTGCGGAGCGCCCGGATGCCGATGTATCGTACCGGATCTTCAATGCCGATGGGGGTGAAGTCGCACAGTGTGGTAACGGCGCGCGTTGTGCGGCCAGGTATCTGCGTGATCGTGGCCTTGTCAGCAAGGACGAGATCGTTGCCAGTACCCGAAACGGGGTGCTGACGCTCTATCTTGAAGATAATAACCTGGTCCGTGTGAACATGGGGGTGCCTGCGTTTGAGCCGGAGTCCATTCCAATCAATGCCACTGCCAGGGCCGCACACTATACCTTGACACTCGACGCTGACGATATTTCGGCCAGTATCCTGTCCATTGGGAATCCCCATGCCGTCATTATCGTGGATAATGTTGCAGAGGCCCCGGTACGGACACTGGGTCCGCAGGTACAACAACATGCATTATTTCCGGAGGGTGTGAATGTTGGTTTTATGCAGATTGTAGATAATTCACATATTCGCCTGCGTGTTTTTGAACGGGGTGCCGGGGAGACGCTGGCCTGTGGCAGTGGCGCCTGTGCCGCCGTGGTGGCGGGATGCCAGGATGAACTCCTGCAGGGGACCATCGATGTCGAACTGAAGGGTGGGAATCTGGCCATCACCTGGGGGGGGGAAAGCAAACCAGTCTGGATGGTGGGTCCAGCGATAACCGTATATGAAGGGCGGATTGATCTATGAGCACACAGGATAAATCGAAACCGGGTCCCAACAGATTATCAGCCGCACTGGTTGCAGATTATCTGCGGAATAATCCAGGGTTCTTCAATGATTATCCTGATTTACTTGCCGATCTGGAGATCCCGCATGATCGCGGCGAGGCCATTTCCCTATTTGAAAGGCAGCTCTCCGTTTTGCGGGAACAGAATCAACAAACCAGAAGGAAGTTGCATGAACTGATTGAAATCGCGCGCCAGAATGAGGAACTGGCCAGACGCATGCATCAACTGGCGCTGACGTTGATGGATACTGCTGAACCCGGGGACATCATAAAGACGCTTTATGACAACCTGAGAAAGAATTTCAGGGCGGATCGGGTGGTGTTGCGCCTGTTTGCCGACCCGGCATTTATTGATACCTATGCAGGAGACGAATTTGCCGGTAGCGATTCACCGGAGCAATCCTTATTCAAGTCCATTATTGACAGGCGCCTGCCCCTGAGCGGCCGTTTGAAACATCAGCAACAGGTTTACCTGTTCGGGGATGAGGGTGATGACATTGCCTCAGCAGTCATGGTGCCACTGCATGGCGAAGGCTGGGGCGGGATACTGGCGATCGGCAGCCTTGACCCGGAACGCTTCCAGCCTGGCATGGGCGTGGAATTACTTGCCAACCTGGGGGAGGTGCTCAGCTTTGTGATTAAACCCTGGATACTGGAGAAGTGAATATGGGTCAATGGGCAGTTGCCAGTGGTCAGTTGTCATTGAACCCTGAACCTTGATAAATTCAAACAACGTATATTTTCGGTAACTACAATATAAATAATTAACATAATAAATAATTGTGGGCTTTGACGTCAGTCAACATACAACCACCAGAAAAGTTGTGTGGCTTACAATGAAAAATTAACCGGCGAGAGAATGTTTTGGTCACACGCTTACGCTTCAACCTGCCAATCTGTTTTGTTCTTCTTATCATCATTGGTATGCCTGTACACGCCATCGATGATTTCAATGGCCTCGGTGACCTGCCCGGGGGGCCCTTTGACAGCGAGGCCTATGGCGTCAGCGCCGATGGTGCCGTGGTGGTGGGCTATGGTAATAGTGCCGGCGGACCAGAGGCCTTCCGCTGGGAGAGCAATGTCATGACCGGCCTCGGTGACCTGTCCGGGTTTGGTTTTTGGAGTATCGCTTTTGACGTCAGTGCCGATGGCGCCGTGGTGGTGGGTGAAAGCTTAAATGGCCTCTTTAAGCTTGAGGCCTTCCGCTGGGAGAGCAATGTCATGACCGGCCTCGGTGATCTGCCCGGGGGGAACTTTAAAAGTAGGGCTACAGGCGTCAGCGCCGATGGCAGCGTGGTGGTGGGCTATGGCACGAGTGCCAGCGGACTGGAGGCCTTTCGCTGGGAGAGCAATATCATGACCGGCCTCGGTGACCTGCCCGGGGGGACCTTTGAGAGTGTGGCCTTTGGCGTCAGCGACGATGGTACCGTGGTGGTGGGCTATGGTAATAGTGCCAGTGGGAAAGAAGCCTTCCGCTGGGAGAACAATATCATGACCGGTCTCGGTGACCTGGCCGGGGGAAGCTTTGAAAGTTTGGCCAATGGCGTCAGCGATGATGGCACCGTGGTGGTAGGCTATGGCACGAGTGCCAGCGGAGAGGAGGCCTTCCGCTGGACCCAGGCAACCGGCATGCAATCCGTGGTTGACTGGCTGGCCGGTGCAGGCGTTACCGTCACTGGTTGGTCACTTACTAGAGCTGGTGGTGTCAATGCGGATGGGTCCGTGGTGGTAGGCTATGGCACGAGTGCCAGCGGACGGGAGGCCTTTATTGCCCGCGTCACCACTACCACTAGCCCGCCCACGCCGGGTTTAATTGGACTCACCAGTTTTACCAGGAGTCTCGGTAGCACAGCAAGCACGCTGAATGCCGGGAATTTTCTTGCCTCTTTACCCCTGAACGGAAATCACAATCGCCCGCTTCTGGCACATCCGGAATTAAACAGCCGTTCTTGTACCTGGGCCAACGGTGACCTTGCCCACTATGGCCGCAACAATGACGCCGATGTAGCACTTGCCGAAGTCGGCGGCTGCTATGACCTCCTCCCACAACAGTTGCGACTCGGTGCCGGTATTGGCAAGAGCTATGTCGATCAAGACCTCGCCTTTAATGGTAAGAGTGACCTGAATGGTGAATACATCATTACCGAAGTTGATTACCAACCTGCCACACTTCCCGTTATTGCCTCCATTACCGGTCTTTATGGTCGTTGGGATGCCAATGTTAACCGTGGTTATCTCAATGCCGGTAACCCTGACCAATCCAATGGGTATACCGATATTGAGACTACCTCTGTACGAGCCCGGGTTGACTTACCTGATGCCATGACCATTAAGGATGTCGGTATTACACTTCGGATGAGTTATACCCTCAACCATGTTGATGTCGATAGTTATACCGAAACCGGCGGTAGTTTTCCCGCTCGCTTCAATGATCGCTCCCATACGACACAGGAGGTTCGCTTTGGTGTAGATGCGGTAAAAAAACTCACCGAGCGGACCCGTCTACGTGGCCTGGTCGAAGGGGTGCATCGTTTTGATGATGATCCTGACCTCAGTGGTCAGGTCATCGGACTCTTTTCATTCTCTCTCCCCGGTACTGACAATGAACAGACCTGGGCACGGATTGGGGCCGAACTTGAACACCGTTTTAGAAAAAACATGGTGCTCTCTGTCTCGTTGATGGGTTCCAGTGAGGGCGAAGACCCGGACGTTTCTGGGGGGCTGAGTCTTAAAATGACGTTCTGATTATTATAAACTATAAAATATTTTTGAAGTGTTGAACGTCCGGTAAGGGTCAACGGCAGTTCATCATCGAACACTGTCTGTCAGATCAAGTCCTGATCGCGACAAATTATTTATACATTGAATAATTGGTTTATAATGACTGAATATTTTGCAGCACCTGCTTATCACGATCTCAGCGGCAAGTTTTAACGCGCCGTTACACTTTGAACCCTGAACCTTAAAAGTATCGGCCTATGCACCAGAACGAAACGGATCGGATTGATGAATTTATCGATTCGTTACACCACCTCTCCCCGCTGACACGCAAGGCCTACCGGCGTGATCTCAATGTACTGACGGAGTTTTGTGACCTCGAAACAATAGAATACTGGCGTGAACTGGACGGACGCCGCCTGCGCGGGTTCGTTGCCTGGCGGCACCGCCGTGGTATCGGTGGCCGCTCCTTGCAGAGGAACCTTTCCGCCATCCGTGCATTTTACCGATTCCTGCTTGAAGCCGGTGTCGTATCACTGAATCCGGCGCAGGGGATATTCCCGCCAAAATCACCCCGGCATCTGCCCAGGGTGTTGGATGCCGATCAGACGGCACGTCTGGTCGAGATCAGGGAGGATGATGTCCTGGCGATCCGTGACAAGGCCATCCTGGAATTGATGTATTCTTCCGGATTGCGGCTGGCCGAGGTCGTGGGCCTTAATCGGGCCAATCTTGATCTTGCTGATGCCATCGTCACGGTGACAGGCAAGGGTAGAAAAACGCGCTCGGTTCCGATTGGACGCCATGCCATCAGCGCACTCAAACAGTGGCTGAAAAGCAGACAGGGGCTGGTTAGTGATGATGAAACGGCCGTCTTTGTCAGTCGTCGCGGGAAACGTATTGCCCCCCGCACCATACAGCTGCGGCTGAAGCAATGGGCCATCCGGCAGGGACTATCCTGTCATGTCCACCCGCACATGCTCAGGCATTCCTTTGCCAGTCATCTGCTGGAGTCCAGCGGTGACCTGCGCGCGGTACAGGAACTGCTGGGACATGCCGATATCAGCACGACCCAGGTGTATACCCATCTTGATTTCCAGCATCTCGCCCGGGTCTATGATGATGCCCATCCCCGGGCGAAAAGGAAAAAGGCTGATTTTTGACTATTTCCCGGTTTTTTTCTGCCTTGAAATATCCCGTTCTGCCCGCATGTTCATGTACAATTCGCCTTCCCTGAAGCTACAGGAGCAAACTATTGCAGCAGTTTACAGGAACCACCATCCTTTCCGTGCGCCGGAATGACAGGGTTGTCATTGGCGGCGATGGCCAGGTGTCACTGGGTGATACGGTGATGAAAGGTAATGCACGAAAGGTGCGGCGTCTGTTTAATGATCAAATTGTCGCGGGTTTTGCCGGCGGTACAGCCGACGCATTTACCCTGTTTGAACGATTTGAGGGTAAACTCGAAAAACATCAGGGGAACCTGATGCGTTCAGCGGTGGAACTTGCGAAGGACTGGCGTACCGACCGGATGCTCAGGCGTCTTGAGGCCATGCTCTGCGTCGCCGATAAAACGACATCACTGATTATCTCTGGCAACGGTGACGTGATCGAACCTGAAAACAATATCATGGCTATCGGTTCCGGGGGTGCTTATGCCAAGGCTGCGGCCTGCGCACTGCTGGAGAACACCGGGCTGAATGCACGTGAAATTGTCGAACAATCACTCAAAATAGCAGCCGAGATCTGTATTTACACGAATACGGTACTGACCATAGAAGAACTGTAGCCGGCAGGAATCATACTGGTTACGCCCCTATTTTTTATTCAATTGCATTGTCATGACTGAACTTACCCCACAGGCAATCGTTACCGAACTGGATAAACATATTATCGGGCAGGAGGCAGCAAAGAGGGCCGTGGCCATTGCCTTGCGAAATCGCTGGCGCCGATCCAGGGTCGATGAAAGCCTGCGTAATGAAATTACTCCAAAGAATATATTGATGATTGGGCCGACCGGCGTCGGCAAAACAGAGATTGCAAGGCGACTGGCAAAACTGGCCAACGCGCCGTTTATCAAGGTTGAAGCGACCAAGTTTACCGAAGTGGGATATGTTGGCCGCGATGTCGAATCAATAGTACGTGATCTGATCGATGTTGCAATCAAGCAGACACGCGAGGTCGAACTGGGCAAGGTACGCCACCGGGCGGAACATGCTGCAGAGGAGCGTGTCCTGGATATTCTGTTACCACGGGCAAGGGTGCTGGGTGAGCCTGAAGAAGAGCCTGCCACCAGCACGACCCGTGAGAAGTTTCGTGAAATGCTGAAACAAGGCAAGCTGGCGGAAAAGGAAATTGAAGTTGAACTGAATATGCCGTCCATTGGTGTTGAAATCATGGCCCCGCCGGGCATGGAAGAAATGACCGGGCAACTGCAGAATCTGTTTCAGAATATGGGTGGCGGCAAAAAACGTAATCGCAAACTCAAGGTAATGGAAGCCCTTAAACTGCTGGCGGAAGAAGAGGCCGGTAAATTAATCAACGAAGATGAATTGAAATTACAGGCCATAGAAAGTGCTGAACAGAACGGCATCGTTTTTCTTGATGAGATAGACAAGGTGACAAGGCGGTCGGAAACCAGCGGTCCTGACGTATCCCGTGAAGGGGTACAACGTGATCTGCTGCCCCTGGTGGAAGGCTGTACGGTTTCGACCAGGTACGGTATGGTCCGGACCGATCATATCCTGTTTATTGCATCCGGTTCCTTTCACCTCTCCAAACCCTCGGATCTGATCCCGGAACTGCAGGGTCGCCTGCCGATCCGGGTAGAACTCAATGCCCTCGGTGTGGAGGATTTTATCCGTATATTGACCGAACCGGATGCCTCCCTGACTGAACAATACGCTGCGTTGATGGCAACGGAGGAACTCAGGCTGGAATTCCGGGAAAACGGCATCGTCCGCATTGCGGAGATCGCCTGGCAGGTTAATGCCTCAACCGAAAACATCGGGGCCAGGCGATTATACACAGTCATGGAACGCTTGCTGGAGACGCTTTCATTCGAAGCAGCAGAAAAGAAGGGTGAAACCATCATTATTGATGCAGATTATGTGGATGATCATCTGAATGAACTCGTCCAGAATGATGATCTGACCCGCTATATACTGTAGCGCATGACTGAAGTGTGAAATGGTCAGGGCAATTTAATCTTCAGGCTTCACGCCAGGATCAAAAAAGTGCAACGTCCGATCTCGATAAATCTGCATAAAAAATCCCGGATCCTCGAGATCCGGTTTGAGGAGGGCGCGGCATTTGAATTATCCTGCGAGTTGCTGAGGATAAAGTCCCCTTCGGCCGAGGTCAGTGGACATGGGCCTGGACAGGAGGTCCTGCAACTGGGCAAGGAGGATGTCAATATCACGGAAATAGAACCGGTCGGCAATTATGCCATCAAGCTGGTTTTTGATGATGGACATGATACCGGCCTGTATACGTGGAATTATTTGTATGATCTTGGCCTGAACAGGGACTGGTATTGGCAGAAATATCTACAGGCACTGAAAGATGCCGGTTACAGGCGTAAACGGGATGAGTGAGGCAAAAACCACAGATTTTGGTTTCCAGAGCATTGTGACTGAAGAAAAAGCAGGGCGCGTCGATGAAGTCTTCAGCTCCGTCGCGTCGCGTTATGACCTGATGAACGATGTCATGTCAATCGGGGTGCATCGTCTGTGGAAACGTTATGCGATTTATTTATCGGGTGTGCGTGCAGGCCATCATGTCCTCGATGTGGCTGGCGGGACAGGTGATATGGCAATGTTGCTGGCACGAAAGGTTGGACCTTCGGGCTCGGTGACCATATGCGATATCAATCAGGATATGCTGAGACACGGCAGGGACAGGTTTATCGATGCCGGGATACTGGAAGGCATTGAATTTGTCCAGGGCAATGCCGAGTGTCTTCCCTTCGGCAGGAATAATTTTGATTGCGTCACCATCGCCTTTGGCCTGCGCAATGTGACAGACAAGACGGCAGCGCTTGCCTCCATGTATGACAAGCTGAAATATGGTGGGCGTATCATGATTCTGGAATTCTCATCCGTGGTAATACCGGTATTGAGGGAATTCTATGATGCCTATTCATTCAGGCTGATACCCTGGTTTGGAAAGATCATTGCTGGTGACAAGGCCAGCTACCAGTATCTGGTTGAATCAATACGAATGCATCCTGCCCAGGACAGGCTGGCTGCCATGCTGGAATCGGCCGGCTTCTGTATGGTTGATTACCTGAATCTGTCGGGTGGTATCGTTGCGATCCACAGGGGATACAAGATCTGACCGGAATGGAAACGACAACCGAAAAAACCGGGACAAATTATCTGGTCGAAAAATTCCAGCAGTTAATCAACAAGGCCTTCAGCCTGGATGAACAGACACTCGGGGAGCTGGCTGGATTGGCAGGCAAGGTGATCTCGGTTGAGTTTATTAATACCAGTCTCGTTTTGTATCTGTTCCCGTCGCAACAGGGCATCGAAATACGAACCGGATTTGATGGCGACGTCCATGTACGCATCCGGGGAACGCCCACGGCCCTGTTTGCAATGGTGACAGCAAATGATGGAGTCAGCGCAACCGCAGCAGGCAATATGGAGATCATCGGTGATGTCGGGTTAGGCCAGCGCTTCCAGGCCATACTCATGGGTATCGATATCGATTGGGAAGAATTACTTTCACACAGGGTCGGTGACAGCGTTGCGCATTTGATCGGTAATCTTGTCAGAAAAGGCAGGAGATACATGACGGATGTGCAGCAGACGATCGTACTGGACATCAGTGAATATCTCAGATATGAGAAAGAGGTCTTGCCGGACAGGACCGTTGTTGATGAACTGGTTATTGCAGTCGATGTCATGCGGGATGAAGTTGAACGGATGCAATTGCGATTGAGAAAACTGGAAGAATCCATCGCTGGCGGGTATTGACAAATGTTCAGTCCGGGTCAGATTTTCAGGATACTTACGATTCAGCGCGTACTCATCCGGCATGGACTGGATGAGATAATCTTTGCGACCCACCTTTTTCGACCGATACGCTTTGTTTTCTATCTGCTGCCCTGGAACTGGTTTCGTCGTGTCCATGAACCGAGGGCGGAACGCCTGCGGCGGGTACTTGAAGAGTTAGGACCTATCTTTGTCAAGTTCGGGCAGATCCTGTCGACGCGGCGTGATCTGCTGCCTGCGGACATTGCTGAAGAGTTTGCCAGGTTGCAGGACAGGGTTCCTCCATTTCCGGGCAGAGTGGCACGCAGCATCATTGAAAAAGCCTATGAAAAAACGCTGGATGAAGTTTTTCTGGAATTCGATGAAACACCGCTCGCATCGGCCTCGGTCGCACAGGTGCATGCCGCCAGACTGAAGGATGGCAGGGATTTCATCGTCAAGGTTATCCGTCCCGGTATTGAAACAACCATCCGTCGCGACCTCGAACTGATGTATTTCCTCGCCAAAAAGGCAGACATCTATTACTCGAAGGGCAGACACCTTCGTGTAAGCAGCGTGGTAAAAGAGTTCGAAAGGACATTGCTTGCTGAACTCGATTTGATGCGCGAAGCAGCCAGTGCCTCCCAGTTACGCAGAAATTTCATCAATGAAAAGCAATATTATGTTCCCGAGGTCAATTGGGATCTGACCCGCCGCAATGTACTGGTGATGGAGAGGATATCGGGGATTCCGGTCTGGGATATCAATGGATTGAAAAAGGCCGGTATCGATCTTAAATGGCTGGCTGAGTATGGTGTAGAGATCTTTTTTACCCAGGTATTCCGCGACAGTTTTTTTCATGCCGATATGCATCCAGGCAATATTTTTGTTGAATGGTCTGATACCGATCAACTGCCGCGTGTCAATGTCGTTGATTTCGGCATTATGAGTTCATTAAACGAGTTTGATCAGCGTTATCTGGCAGAGAATTTTCTTGCCTTCCTGAACCGTGACTACCAGCGGGTAGCGAAATTACATATCGAATCCGGCTGGGTCCCGACAGGTACCCGTATGGATGAATTTGAATCTGCGATCCGGACGGTCTGTGAGCCACTCCTTGACCGGCCAATGAAGGAAATCTCATGCGGCGATATACTGCTGCGTTTATTCCAGACGGCACGCAGTTTCAATATGGAGATCATGCCACAACTGGTTCTACTGCAGAAAACCATTGTTAATATCGAAGGAATAGGGCGGCAGTTATATCCTGATCTTGATCTATGGAAAACAGCACGGCCGCAGCTGGAACGGTGGATGAATGATCGGGTTGGTGTCAGGGGGGTGATCAAGGGTGTGATGGAGAATATCCCGCTGTGGCTGGATCGACTCCCGGGTCTGCCGGGCAAGGCCATCGATGTTATCGAGCACCTGCATGATGGCAAGATTCAACTGGAAAACAAGTCAAGGGATATTGAAAAACTACGTCATGAAATGCGTATATACAACAAGCGTACTGTCCGTGCGGTCATCGGTTCCGGATTTCTGCTGAGTGCAGCGATCATCTTTGGTCTGGATAATTATGTTCCGGCAATGTTTGCAGGTGCACCCGTTGTTGCCTGGGTGGCGGGTATCATAGGGATTACTCTGCTGATTTTATCGACCGGTGAGTAATCCGCTTCAGTACCCGCCTGCCGGAGGGTCACATTTTTGTCAGTCTGCAGATTCTATCGTTAGATAATTCTTATAGTCTCGCCGTACCAGGCGGAATCAGAAATAATAGAGTCTTGTTCGTCCGGTCTGAAGCAAGCCGTAGCTTGAAAAAGTAAACTTACAGGGTTTTCATTACTTCATTCGCTGCGGTTACTGTTCTGGTGATATCTTCCTTCGTATGCGCTGAGGAAACAAAGCCCGCTTCAAAGGCGGAAGGTGCAAGGTAGATACCTTTTTCCAGCATGCCATGGAAGAACTTCCTGAATCTTTCCTGATTGCAGTTCATCACCTGGGCAAAGGAAGTGATGGTTTTATCTTCACTGAAAAATAATCCGAACATGCCTCCGACCATGTTGGTCGTGAAAGGAATGCCAGCACCCATGGCTTGTTCTTGCAGACCATTGACCAGAGTCCTTGTGGTTTCTGTCAGTGCTGCAAAAAAACCAGGGGCAGAAATCAGGCTGAGCGTCGTTAACCCGGCACTCATGGCAACGGGATTACCAGACAACGTACCCGCCTGATAGACAGGACCATCCGGCGCGATCTGGTTCATAATATCCTCGCGGCCACCAAAGGCACCGACCGGCATCCCGCCGCCAATCACCTTGCCGAGTACCGTCAGATCCGGGGTGATATGGTAAATGGACTGGGCCCCGCCCAGGGCGACCCGGAAGCCGGACATGACTTCATCAAAGATCAATACGCTTTCATGTTGATCGCATACCTTTCGCAGCGTGTTCAGGAATTCCGCGCTGCCCGGTACGCAATTCATATTACCGGCGACGGGTTCAACAATGATCGCGGCAATCTGATCGCCGATATCTGCAAATACCGTTTCGACCTGTTCCGGGTCGTTATAGGAAAGGGTGATGGTGTGGCGGGCCAGATCAGCAGGTACGCCGGGTGAAGTCGGGACACCCAGGGTCAGGGCGCCGGAACCGGCCTTTACCAGCAGTGAATCCGCGTGGCCATGATAGCAACCCTCAAATTTGACGATCTTGTCCCGTCCTGTAAATCCCCGTGCCAGCCGGATGGCGCTCATGGCGGCCTCCGTGCCGGAACTGACCATGCGGACCTTGGCGATGGAAGGGACGAGTTCGCAGATTTTATCCGCCATCTCCGTTTCAATCTCGGTCGGTGCGCCAAAACTCAGTCCATCGGCAACGGTTTCCTGAACATTGAGGATGACCTCGGGGTGGGCGTGTCCCAGGATCATCGGTCCCCAGGATCCGACGTAATCGATATATTTCCTGTCTTCCGTATCGTAGAGATAGGCGCCGTTTGCCCGTTTGATAAATACAGGCACACCACCTACGGATTTGAATGCACGTACCGGGGAATTAACGCCACCGGGGATGTGCTGCTGTGCTGCCGCAAAGAGTTCTTTACTCATGAATGATGATTCTCCCTGTAGGTATCGAATATCTGGTTAAAATTACGGGCCGCCTGTTCAGGGTTATCTTCTCCATAAATACCGGTAATAATTGCCAACAGGTCAGCCCCGGAGCGGACCAGGATACCGCCATTTTCCTGTGTGATGCCGCCGATGGCAACCAGCGGAATATCAAGCATGTCTTTTGCCCGGACAAGCAATTCAGGCAGGGCACGCACGGCGCCGGGTTTTGTCCTGGAGGGAAAAAATGAGCCAAAGGCCACATAGTCGGCCCCCTGATCGCGTGCCAGCAATGCATCAGGCAGGCGGTTGTAACATGAAACGCCGATGATTGCAGCGGAACCAAGCACTTTTCTGGCGGACGCGAGACTCACATCGTCCCTGCCCAGATGCACGCCATCGGCCCCGATGTTTTGCGCAAGTTCGAGATCATCATTGATAATAAACGGTACCTGCCAGGCTGCACAGAGTTTGTGCAACTGATTTGCGCGGTATATCCGCAGTTCCGGATCCGTTGCCTTGTCCCGATACTGGAGCATGGCGATACCGGCATGTAATATCCTTTCAGTAATATGGAACAACTGCACTGAATCCAGGTCCTGGCAGTCTGTAATGGCGTACACGCCTCGGACAGGGACGTTCATTTCCCGAATAATTTACGGTCCGGGTGGTGCCAGAAGAACCTGTCAGGGTGTAACTGCCCCTTGCCGTGCTGAATTCCATGCTTCAGTGTATTCCAGGTATATTGCTGTGCCAGCGGCACTGCCGTATTGATATCGTTACCCCGTGCGAGCAGGGCGGTTATTGCAGAAGAGAGGGTACAGCCGGAGCCATGGTAGCGTCCGGGAAGGCGTTCCCAGGCATATGACTGGCAGTCATTTTCCTTTGCATAGAGGTGATTGATAACCTCTGATGTCGATTCTTCCGCGTCTGTGACAAGTACATACCGGCAACCACAGGCAAGTAGTTTTTTTGCCGCGAGTGCAGGTTCGTTTTCCCCGGTGAGTTGAATCGCCTCTTCTCGATTGGGGGTGACGAGTGTCGTCAGTGGCAATAATATGGAGCAGATCTGTCGGCCCAGTTCATCATCAGCAAAGGTATGCCCGGTGGTGGATCGAAGTACCGGATCCAGTACAACGGGAAAGTTTTGTCGTGTGAGCATATGGTGTATTGCACGTATGAGTGAGGGATGCCCAATCGCACCTATCTTGCAGGCACTGATTTGCATATCGGCCAGGATGAGTTGCCCCTGCTCAATAAAATCATCCTCCCGTTGCGGTCGATGGCTGCTGAAAGTCTGTGTGTTCTGCACCGTGAGTGAGGTAATGATGCTGGCTGCACATACACCGAGGCTGGTGACAGTTTCAATGTCTGCCTGAATGCCAGCGCCACCGGTAGGATCATGACCGGCCAGGATCAGTACCACCGGTTTTGTGGGATGCGTTATGTTCATGTGAGATAGAATACAGAATCGGGAGGTCAGTAAACAGGCGTCGCTTTCAGGATCTCCATCTGCGGGTTTATCACGTGTTGTTATCCTATGTAGAAGCAACTATACAGACGTGTGACATGAGTTATTGCAGATAAAGTACTGGTTTCCCGGCTGTTGATATTATCTGCGAAACGGGATGGGGGGATATTTTTCTTGACGATAATCTGATTACGGTGCGCGCAATGAGGATTTTGTGATGGCAGAAATGCAGGTTCCTTCCTTTCTTCCTGTGACTTGTCTTATCTATTCCTGCGGTTACTGGTTATTTCATGTGTGGTGCCTGTTCAGGTCCTGGTTCGTTTTCATCAGACGGGGACTGGAGTAATACGCCTTTCCTCCTTCCTTTAACAAGATCCTGGACAAATCCGATGATGTTCTGGATCCCGCGCCATATTCTTGGCAGGAGCCATATCATCACGCCGATAAATATAATCAACAGGCCAAGAAAAACCCAGGGATGATTGATTGCCGTCCAGAGGCCGGCGATCACCATTAGATCCTCGCTGATGGATGCTACCCAGTTACTGATCGGCTCGGGTGAGGTATTGATCAGGATCCGGCTGCCGGCTTTGGTGGCATGAGTGGCGGCGGTTAATGACCCACCGACCAGAAAGGCAGCAAGTTCCACAACAGGCGTCGTATCACCCACTGCGCCCATGGCCAGGACAGCGCCAAGCGGGATGCGGATAAACGTATGCACCGTATCCCAGGCAGTATCAACGCCGGGCGTTTTGTCTGCAAAAAATTCAATGCAATACATCAGTCCTGCTGAAAACATCACCAGTGGATCGGTAACGACCTCGAGTTCTGCGGGAAGAAGGATATGGCCAGTACTACCAAGATAACCAAGCATGAAGACGGCCGCATACAGATTAATGCCGCTGGCCCAGGCTGTGCCCATGGTCAGGGCGATGATTTGTACGGTATCCATAATTTTACCCGCAAGGAAATATGGGCACTATAGTAATGAGATTGCCGGTCGCGCAAAAGCCTCCGTTGTGCAGTATAAATAATCCATAAATTACAAACGGTTACCTATTCTATTCGCGAGGGCAAGTAGGATTGCTTTAGATTAGACTCTGACTAATCATTTTTGAAGTGTAGTATGGCTTGACACGTTATGAACCAGACATTAATCTCGCCACTGAATTTTCTGATGATGTCAGTAAATTCACTTATAATAACAACTATAACAAATACAGATTTAAAGCGGCTTCGGCCGCTTTTTTATTTCCCCGCCATTTCGTTATCATTATCATCAATTTCAAATATAGGGCATGATAACCAGAATGATTAGGGCAGGAATCATCGGTGCAACAGGTTATACGGGTATTGAATTATTACGCCTGTTAAACAGCCATCCTTCAGCAAGGATACATACCGTCACATCACGGACCGAACAGGGCAAAACCGTTGCCGCTGTTTTTCCGACGCTGCGTGGTCTGACTGATCTTGAATACCATGGCCCGGAAACTCCCCTGCTCAAGGAATGCAATGTCATCTTCTTTACCACGCCGAATGCAACCGCCATGTATCAGGCCGCAGATCTTCTGGATAACGGGATTAAGATTATTGATCTGTCAGCCGATTTTCGCCTTCGGGATGCAGAGTTATGGAGTAAATGGTATGGCGAGAAACATGCCTGTCCGGATTTGCTGAAAAAGGCTGTTTACGGCCTGCCGGAACTGAACAGGGGGTTGATTTCAGGCGCGTCGCTGGTGGCAAATCCGGGTTGTTATCCAACTGCTGTGATCCTTGCTTTGTTACCACTACTGGAGGCCGGGCTGGTTGACCCGACCAGTCTTATTGCCGACGCCAAATCAGGGGTCAGTGGGGCCGGCCGGCATGCCGTGGTGGCAAATCTTTTTTGTGAAGTGGAGGAGTCATTCAAGGCCTATGCCGCATCAGGGCATCGGCATTTACCCGAGATTATCCAGGCTTTAAATGCAATTGACGGGAATGTGGTCGATATCATTTTTATTCCCCACCTGGTTCCCATGTTACGGGGGATTCATGCGACACTGTATGCGGATATCATAAAAACCGGGGCAGATATCCAGGCTATTTATGAAAACCGGTACAGGGACGAGGCCTTTGTGGATGTCATGCCGGGCGGATCACATCCGGATACACGGTCTGTCCGTGGGACGAATGTATGCAGGATTGCGGTACATCAGCCTGGGCAGGGACATAAACTGGTAGTTTTATCTGTGATTGATAATCTGGTCAAAGGAGCGGCAGGTCAGGCTGTGCAGAATATGAACATAATGTTTGGATTGGAAGAGAGCACTGGATTGTCCGCTCCCGCCTTGTCTCCATAGTACAGGTGATGAACAGTTACACCCCTGCATTTTTCAATATTCAGGCATAGCAATGTCCAGACTGGTTGTTAAAACCCACCGCCCGTTGCAGATATTCCTTGCTATAGTGATCCTGAGCAGCACTTTTACTTTACTGGCTTGGGGTTTGCTCGAAAATGGCCACTGGCACTACATTCGAGCCCAGCTTGCCAGTAACGAGGAAAGTAAATTATTGTGGGATGTGAACCGGAATCTGGAAGAAGAAAATGCGAAATTGAGGGAAAGGTTGATTATCCTGGAACGGGCAACACAGATTGACATGGAAACTACCGCTGGTTTACAGGAAGTGATCAGGACACGGCAGGACGAGGTCTACCGATTAAAGGGAGAACTTGAGTTTTATCAAGGGATTATGGAATCAACCCGTGATTCAAAAGGTCTTAATGTGCAGGGTCTGCACATTGTGGCCCTGTCAGAAAAGCGGTACCAGTACAAACTGGTCTTAACCAATGTCACTAAAAATGATATGGTGGCAAAAGGATTTGTAAAGGTTTTTCTCGAAGGAATGCAGGACGGGAAGCTGCAGGTTCTCAATCTGGAGGAGTTGACTCAGGAACAACCAATAGACTTGTCCTTTAAGTTCAAGCATTTTAAACGTCTGGAAGGCAATCTGGTACTGCCTGATGGGTTTGAGCCTACGAGGGTTATCGTTCAGCTACACTTGAATGAAAATAAAAAGTCCGAGTCTGAAAGAGTATTCGAATGGCCTCTAAAGGCTGGGTTAGGAGGAGGAAATAATGTTGGGGCTGGGCCGTAAACGCAAAGCGACACGTATCGATACCCTGGTAGGTCAGCATACCGAGATCCTGGGTGATATCCGTTTCAGTGGCGGATTGCACATCGATGGGACCATCAAGGGCAATGTCAGGGCTGAGAATGATGGGCGTTCCATGCTGTCTTTAAACGAATGTGGGACCATTGAGGGAGAGGTAAATGTTCCCTATGTCGTACTTAATGGTGTTGTTATAGGTGATGTTCACGGGGTAGAACATGTTGAACTTTCTTCCAAGGCGCGAATCACAGGGAATGTCTATTACAATCTTATCGAAATGGCGATAGGCGCTGAGGTTAACGGGAAGTTAGTGCATACTCAGGAGGCAGAAAATATTCCATTGGCACTGAGTCATGTTGGCCCATTGGAGTCTGCAGATTAACAGTGTAGGGGTGTAAATTGAGATGAACACAGAACAGACAGAGATATATAAACCACTGGAATTTACTGATGCAGCTGCTCTCAAGGTGAGAGAACTGATTATTGATGAGGGCAATGATGCATTAATGTTGCGCGTTTTCATCAGTGGTGGTGGCTGTTCCGGTTTTCAGTATGGTTTCACGTTTGATGAAGAGATCTCGGAGGGCGACACAATAGTTGAAAATGACGGGGTGAAACTCCTGATCGATCCCATGAGTTTTCAGTATCTTGCGGGGGCCGAGATCGATTACACGGAAGGACTGGAGGGCGCCCAGTTTGTGATACGTAATCCGAATGCAACAACGACCTGCGGTTGCGGTTCTTCCTTCTCGGCCTGATTCCCGAACAACCCTTTTAGGTGTGTTGCATACATTCCCGTACCAGGTATTTTTCCATATCCTCACAAGCTAATCAGGCCAGCACACTGATTTAAAGTAACAAATCCCTTCATCAGCATCACTGTTTTCCGTAATGATCTGGACAACAGTCATGATCCTTGCAAGCCACCATTCTGTACAGGTGCCAGTGTTTACCCGGGCATCTGCAATAATTACACAGGGTTCAAAGTATACTTTCCACAACTGATTTATGTACCGATTACAAGGGTGGCATTATTATATAGGTGGCTTACCGTTCTATTGATTACCTTATTGTATGAGCAAAAGTATTTCTGACACCGGCCGTATCGAAGTGACATATCGTCTGGTTTGTGATCCGCATGAAGCCGAAACACTGGCGCGCAAGATCGCTTATGAACAGACGGTCGAGTTGCCTGAGCATATGGTAACCGATCCGGACGTCCTTGAACTGGTGGTCGGTCGAATTGAGTCAGTTACCGTCTCGGATGATCATGCCCTGGCGAGCATCAGTTTCAATCCGGAACTATGTAACAGTCAACTTCCCCAGTTACTGATCCTGATATTTGGCAATGCCTCTATCTTTCCCGGTGTACGGATTGTCGATTTACGTTTACCTCCAGGGTTACTTTCATGTTTTAACGGACCCGGGTTTGGTATTGATGGATTGAGGCATTTATTGGGAGTTTATGACCGGCCGTTGTTGGCAAGTGCCATCAAACCTCGTGGCGCCCCGCTGGATGCAATGGCAAAAATGGCAGGTGCCTTTGCCCGGGGAGGTGGTGACATCATCAAGGATGATCAGAATCTTGTTGATAGTCTGACAGATTTTAAAAAAAGGACAGGGGCATGTTATGACGCAGTCCGGAAAGCGAATGAAGAGTCCGGTCGCAATTGCCTTTATTTCCCCCATGTTTCGGCACCGGTTCAGGAGCTGGAAGGGTATTTTGAATATATAAAGCGCGTCGGAATAAAGGGGGTGTTGTTATGCCCGATGATCCTGGGGCTTGATACTGTCCGCTCACTGGCAAGTCAATATGCCCTGATAATGATGGCCCATCCGGCACTGACGGGCAGTTATACCAACAGTACGGAACAAGGGATTACCCACGAGGTGTTATTGGGGACCTTATTCCGGATGGCCGGTGCGGATATCTCGATATTTCCGAATTACGGTGGACGCTTTTCCTTTTCCCGCACGGAATGTAACGCGATTTGTGAGCGACTGACGGAACCGTTGGCTGGACTGAACACAAGTTTTCCTGCTCCCGCAGGTGGCATGCAATACGATGATCTGCCAGAACTATGCTCCGTCTATGGTGAGGATGCCGTATTTCTTATCGGGGGTTCGCTGCAAGGTCATGATCCGGATCTGGTAGCGGCAACCCGTGCCTTTCAGGATCGGATCCGTGAATATTTTACTGAACGTCTGGAAACACCGGCACAGGAATTTTTACCTGCCTGCGAGATACCCGGAAGTGTCAGGGCAATTGCACAACATCAATTAATTTTTTGTCAGGACTACAACTGGGAGGACAGGGAATCAATTGCCTACAAACCTGACGATGAATTATCTTTTGCAGGTGTCCGGCGCATTGAACTGATGGGTCAACATGGTGAAAAGACAGCCTTCGATCTGCGATATTTTGAAATTGAACCGGGTGGTTACACCAGTCTGGAAAAACACAGGCATGCACATGTTGTCATTGCAGTACGTGGTATTGGCGTTATTATTGCATGTGATCGCTGTGACATAATTCGGCCAATGGACATTGCCTATGTTGCCCCGATGGAAATACATCAGATCAGAAACAATGGAAGTGAGCCATTTGGTTTTTTCTGCATCGTTGATCATGATCGTGATCGTCCGATCGCACCCTGACGTCAAGATACCTTTATTTACATATTAAAATGTTTTCTCCCATCCTGAACTCCAGCATTACGCCTGGTAGCTATCCTTTCAGCATTATCCAGAGACCTGCTACGGACTATCAATTTCCAGGCTTGTAGACAGCCCCCAGCACGACCTTTTTTTTTGCGCCTGTGACAGCAGGGAGGTTGCCCGGTTTCCCGTCAATCCTGCATTTTGCCAGCCATGCAAATGTGATGGCCTCGATGCAGTCGGGATTAAGGCCCTCAATTTCAGTTGATTCTATGATGTATCCGGGCAGGTTTTTATTGATTTCACTGATTAATGCCTTGTTATGCACACCGCCACCACACACCAGAATTTCATTGACCCCAGGCGCATATTCAAGTATCGCATCAACGATAGTCCTTGCAGTCAAGGTCAGTAAAGTTGCCTGAATATCTTCCGGATTCATCCGGGATTTAATCTGGGTCAGACAGGAATCCAGCCACACCAGATTAAAATAATCACGCCCGGTACTCTTTGGCGGGGAGGTCTGAAAATAGGCATCATTCATCAGCACAGTCAGCAGACTGTGTTGAACTTTTCCACTGGCAGCCCAGTTTCCATCCTTGTCCATCGGTAGATTTCGATGATGACTGATCCACTCATCCATCAAGACATTCCCCGGACCCGTATCAAAGCCTGAAACAGGTATGTCTGCATCTGCGGGCAGGATTGTAATATTCGCTATCCCACCGATATTAAGGACTACTCTGTCTTTTTCAGGATGGTGAAATTGAACCTTATGGAAGGCAGGTGCAAGCGGGGCTCCCTGTCCACCTGCAGCAATATCCGCTCTTCTGAAATCTGCGACTGTTGTAATGCCCGTTTTACAGGCAATGAGGTTTGGATCACCGATCTGCAGCGAGTAAGGTTCCGGGGCATTGGGTTTGTGTAAAACCGTCTGGCCATGGCACCCGATTGCGACAACCATCTCCTGACTGATACCGGTTGTATGTAACAGTCTTGTTACTGCATCGGCAAAGAGTCTCCCTAGATGGACATCCAGTTTTGTGATTTCTTCCATTGGTGTGGTTGCGGTGACAGATTGAAGCCGTTTCCGGATTTTTCTGGCAATGGGGTATTGCCGGTACTCAACCAGCACGGTCTGCCCGTTGTTGAATTGAACCAGCGCGGCATCTATTGCATCCATGCTGGTTCCGGACATCAGACCTATAAAATACACGTGCTTCCGTGAGTTGGATGAATCCAATGTTTCAGTTGGAACCTCACCTTGTTTTGCAACTACAGGACAGAACTTCGCAAATCACTGTGTGAGTTAACGGTGATTAATCCTGACTTGGCCGTAATGTTGTCAAGTTCAGCAAGTAACGGTTCAATCTGTGTGGTGAAATGTTTCATTTCTTCCTCAGGTATGCCTGTTGCCTGAGGTAGTTCTACTTTCAGAGGATTGCGATGGACACCATTAACACGAAATTCATAATGCAGGTGAGGACCACTGGCGAGTCCTGTCATGCCAACATACCCGATGATTTGACCCTGTTTGACACGATTTCCTGATCTGAGTCCTTGTTTATAATTAGACAGGTGTGCATAGACGGTGCTGTATTGCCCGCCGTGTTTGAGGATAACTGCCTTTCCTAATCCACCATTTCTGCCAAGATAAGTGACTATGCCATCCCCTGTTGCCTTGACTGGTGTACCACTAAGGGCAGCATAATCTACCCCGCGATGCGCACGCACCTTGTTAAGAATGGGGTGTTTGCGTTTCAGGCTGAATCCGGAACTGATTCGGGTGAAATTGACAGGTGTACGCAGGAATGCCTTGCGCATACTGCGGCCAGTTTCAGAATAATAGTCCGATTGGCCGTCTTCATAGGTATACCGTACGGCCCGATAGGGGATATTCTGGTTGACAAATTCGGCAGCAAGTACCGGGCCTTCACTCACTTTGTTGCCATTTTTATAGCGCTCCTCGTAGATCATGGAAAAGTGATCACCACTCCTGATATCGAGGGCAAAATCAATATCCCAGCCATAGATAGCCACGAGTTGCATGATCAGATTGTCAGAGAGTCCCGCCTCTACACCGGATAAAAACAGGGAATCATCGATAATGACATTCACATGTTTGATACGTATCTCAAGTTCTTCAGTCAGTGTCTCGGCACGAAAGCCATCATCTGTTTTAACGACATGTAAGGTCGTGACAAGGCTGGCTGGATACTTGAGCGACTTGAATTGATTATCATCGATTTGGAACTGGATTACCTGTTCCGGTTGCAGATGTTTTAATACTAATGTGTCTTCCCCCAATGCCATTATTGCATCTAAATCCCGTGCACTCAGATTGAGGCGGCTAAAAATACGGGCAAGGTTGTCACCTTTGCTTACCACCACACTTTGCCATGCGGCTTCAGTCACTTGGTCATTGATGGGATCAATAATTTCTTCCAGTTCAGGAGGTTCAAGGCCTGTGGTCTCGAAAATTTCATTTTCAGGAAGATAAGCAGTGTCGATAACCAGGCCATTGTCAATTGCTGATGGCTCGATAATCCGGTCCTGTTGGGATGTAATAACGGATTTTGATACTGGGGAAGAAGTTGGTGTCAGTTCGGGGGCCTTCATGCCCAGCAATAGCCAGGGTATAACAAGCAGGACGGTCATGAAGGATATACGCGCTAATCCGGCCAGAAACGGATGATCCGGTTCCCACCTGATTTCAGCCTTATAGTCTTTCTTTATATAGGCCCTGTAAGTCACCATGTCATCTCGATAAATTTGCTTAACAATATCCTCTGCTTACCTGGCAGTCAATATATGTATGGACTCCGTGAAAATAAATTGTCTGTGATAAGCTAGGCAGGACTATCAATACAAACAGGGAAAAATTAATGACTTCGGTTGCGGAAGCAATGGTACAAATCAGACGAGGTGCCGATGAAATACTCATTGAAGAGGAACTCATCAAAAAGTTGGAAGAGGGGAGACCTTTGCGCATCAAGGCGGGTTTTGACCCAACGGCCCCGGATTTACATCTTGGGCATACTGTTCTGATTAATAAACTTCGCCAGTTTCAGGATTTGGGGCATGAGGTTATTTTTCTTATTGGTGATTTTACCGGGATGATTGGTGATCCATCAGGTAAGAGTACAACGCGACCACCATTGACGCGCGAGGATGTCGTAGTATATGCAAAAACCTACAAGGAACAGATTTTCAAGATTCTGGACCCTGAAAGGACTCGTGTTGAATTCAATTCCAGATGGATGGATAAGATGGAAGCCGCTGATTTGATACGGCTTGCTTCCAGATATACGGTTGCACGTATGTTGGAAAGAGACGATTTTCATAAACGTTATAGCGGGAATCAGCCAATTGCTATCCATGAGTTCCTCTACCCCTTGGTACAGGGATATGACTCTGTAGCATTACATGCAGATATAGAGTTGGGCGGAACAGACCAGAAATTCAATCTCCTCGTAGGCCGGCAGCTACAGACCGTGTATGGGCAATCACCCCAGGTTGTTTTGACCATGCCGATTCTGGAAGGTCTGGACGGTGTCCAGAAAATGTCAAAATCCCTGGATAATTTTATTGGTATTGATGAATTACCAGTGGAAATGTTTGGCAAGGTGATGTCGATTTCCGATGTCCTGATGTGGCGTTACTACGATCTGTTGAGTTTCCATCCGTTATCGGAAATTGAAAGATTAAAACGTAAGGCAAAGCAGGGTATGAACCCGCGTGATATCAAGATGCAATTGGCGGATGAAATCGTGCATCGTTACCATGGCAAAAGTGCGGCAGAAAGGGCTAAATCAGAATTTATTGCGAGATTTCAAAGGAATGAGCTTCCGGAAAATATAGAAGAGAAAAATCTCGTATCGTCGGACCCTTCTTTGCTACTTGCCCAAGTACTGAAACAGTCAGGATTAACATCCAGTACTTCGGAAGCCCGTCGTATGATTCAGCAGGGGGCTGTCAGGGTCGACGCCGGGCGTGTTGATGATATTGATTGTAAACTCAGAGCAGGCCCGGGTTGTATTTATATCATACAGGTCGGAAAGCGCCGCGTTACCAGGGTTAAACTAACAAGATCAGGTGATCTTCCCCCGTTTTCACGGACACCGGTTTAGCTAAAGCTCTCTGCTGTTCAAATACCATAGGAGCCAGATAATTAATAGCAGAGTGTCTTCGCTGTTGATTATAAAAGACCTCAATATACTCGAAGATCGAAGCCTTTGCCTGTTCACGGGTTGCATAGTGTTCGTGATGCACCAATTCCTGCTTTAATGGACCAAAGAAACTCTCCATGGCCGCATTGTCATAGCAGTTGCCCTTACGGGACATGGAACAAGTGATGTCATTTGACTTGAGCAACTTCTGGTAGTCATCCGAAGCGTACTGGCTGCCCCGGTCAAAGTGCAGTAATAAGCCTGTGACTTTACCACGCCGCCACAGTGCCATAATCAAGGCATCGGCCACCAGTTGCCTGGTCATGCGACGGTCCATCGCCCAACCCACAATGGCACGTGAATACAGGTCCAGTACCACGGCCAGATACAGCCAACCTTCGGTGGTATCGATATAGGTGATATCCGATACCCAGCGTTGGTTGGGAACGGTGGCGGTGAACTGTCGATCCAGAATATTCTCAGCAACCGGGTAGTTGTGCTTTGAATTGGTGGTTGCTTTGAACTTTCGTTGAGTCCTGGCCTTTATGTCATTGTCTCGCATGATCCTGGCACTACGGTGTTTGCCGCAGGTCTCTCCGTCGGCCTGTAAATCAATGTGAACACGGGGCAAGCCATAGGTCTCCCGGCTTGCCTTGTGGATGGCGCGTATCTTGACCAACAGACGCTGGTCTTCCAGCACATGCCGGCTGGGTGAACGCCCTTGCCAGTCATAGTAACCACTGCGCGAGACCTGTAGTACCTGGCACAGCAGGGTAACCGGATAATGGGCCTTCTCCGTCTGAATGAACTGATATCTCATAGTGATTCCCTGGCGAAGAAGGCCGTCGCTTTTTTTAAGATGTCGCGCTCCATCTTTAATCGGTTAACTTCTTGTCGCAGCTGCTGATTTTCTTCCTGGATGGGAAAACTGTTTTTATCTTCAGGATGGCCTGCAGATCCCCTGAGCCAGCGGCTAAGAGATGTCTGGGGAATCCCCAGCTCTTTGGCAATCTGATTGGCACTTTGACCTGTTCGGCGTACCAGGTCGACCGCTTCTTGTTTATATTCAGGACTGAATTTCTTTCTCGTCTTCATTGGGCACCCCTCTTTGCATATTATGCTTGAAAGGTGTCCGGAAAATCAGGGAAAGGGCAGACAGGTACTGCTGTCGCTGGCATACAACAAACACGATCTTGACCTGTGTTAGGGCATAATGTTATCAACATCACTGCAACAGGGGATCAGATTTCTTTAGGTCATCTCCAGGGTTTGACAGGCATGCGATCATTTCCTGTCCCGGCAATAGGGGTATCGAAATAAAACCTTATTAAACAATTAGTTATAATTCTTAAATAGATCACAAAAGTTCGGTTGACCAACTTGCAACTAAGTGTATAATCCCGCGTTCCCGGTTGGGGGTTGATCCAACCCTGTTCTTTAACAATTCCTGATCAAGAAATTTGTGTGGGTACTTATGTCAAGGGCTTGCAGCACCAATAGCTTTTCGGTGGCAAGCAAGCAATTGATCAAGTCAATTTTTGTATAGCCATCGAGCCAAGATTGGCTGCCTATAGCAGCTTCAAACTTTAACTGAAGAGTTTGATCCTGGCTCAGATTGAACGCTGGCGGCATGCTTAACACATGCAAGTCGAACGGTAACGACGGGAACAATCCCTTCGGGGTGAGTTCCTGGTCGACGAGTGGCGGACGGGTGAGTAATACTTAGGAATCTGCCCAGTAGTGGGGGACAACCCGAGGAAACTCGGGCTAATACCGCATACGCCCTACGGGGGAAAGCGGGGGACCTTCGGGCCTCGTGCTATTGGATGAGCCTAAGTCGGATTAGCTTGTTGGTAGGGTAATGGCCTACCAAGGCGACGATCCGTAGCTGGTCTGAGAGGATGATCAGCCACACTGGGACTGAGACACGGCCCAGACTCCTACGGGAG
>Ga0154767_1092_pt4 | contig 29413 bp, 28 predicted proteins | sample Rifle2008BG16ft_FD_105775 | JGI IMG/M metagenome (GOLD analysis project Ga0154767, IMG submission 105775) | Gammaproteobacteria bacterium RBG_16_51_14 | reverse complement strand
TCTTTTCACTATTTTTCGCTGAATAGTTACTAATTTTATTCATAACGTATCAATTGCCTTACAATAGAATTTGAAATGATGTTTTCTTTATTTTCATCGTTTTCCCCTCAACGTTGATAATCCTGCTGCCATGGTTTTCTTCTTTTGCGTATGACACGCGATTGCGCACGATTTTTATAGATTACTGTCACCCCATTTTCTTTGATCTGGCTCATGGAGTGTGTAGACGCATCTTCAGCACATCAATGCTACGCAATTATAAATTTCTATCAGATCTATTTTGCGTATGTCTTGTATAAAACTGCTACGATTTTTGTAACGGTAATTACCAGTTGATTTGATTACCATTTTCCTGGACAAAAATTTGTAGAAAATTGATGCAAAAAATCGGGGTCATCAAAACAGAGGATATGTTTTTTATCTTTATATACCCCATCTGAGGTATTCTTTGATTCGTTCCAAATGGAAGTCACCCCATTTCTCTTTAATCAGGTCATTTTTCCAGGGTATGTATAGTCACAAAAAACAGATTCAACTGACATGGGATGACCATATTACCTATTCTGCAATGATGATGAATCAAAACTGATGTATAAAATCGCCAACTGCCTGTTCTATCTTATCATTACGCCGGTGCTTGCATTTGGCAGTGCGGAAAGTGCCGACATTTGCGACAGATATACCCGGAATGATATCGAACCTGGCAGGGAGGAAAGGACCTTTGCTGATATACCCAACGGCACAGGTCTGCTCTGGAAGATCGAAAACAAATCCGGTGGTATCAACTATCTGTTCGGGACCATGCATTCCCAGGATCGACTGATTAACCGGCCGCCGCCACCGGTCCGTCTGGCCCTTGCCCAGAGTCAGGTCCTGGTGATGGAAGTCATACCTGATCAGGAGGCAAACCAGGTTTTCCTGGATTCTATATTCTTTCGCGAACAAAACAGGTTAAGGGATCTGCTCGATCCCTCTGTCTATTCGCGCCTGCAAAACCAGATTATTGATTATGGAATCAGCAGGGATGAGGTATCACGTATCAAACCATGGGCTGCATTCACCCTGATTGGCCGCCCGCGGCCGGTACGGACACCTACACTCGACGCGGAACTCATGCAGACCGCGGTTGCACTGAACAAGGCAATCTACGGTCTGGAGACCATGCAGGAAATGGTTGACACCCTGGAAAACATCAGCATGCAAGACCAGATTGAAATACTGAATGACACTGTCTGCAATCAGGCACAGATCATCCGTGATACATGGCTGCTGGTACAGCTTTATATGGCCCGCGACCTCGCCGGGATCGCCCGTTTTAACGAACAACCACATCAGGATGATGCGGTATTCAATCGTTTCATGCAGCGTATCCTCTATGACCGTAATGCACTTATGCTTGATCGTATGGATGTCTATTTGTCGAGAGGGAAGGCATTTATTGCGGTCGGTGCCGCACACTTGCCCGGCAAGGATGGATTGCTCAGCGGGCTGGCCAGGAAAGGCTATAAAATAGCCGTTGTCTTTTGAAACACCCGTCAACCACCATCCGTACTCTCATGACTCTCATGATATTTTTCCTTCTGTTGCTGCGTTGCCTCCAGCTGATATTTCTGCTTCCATTCCGGATACGGCATCCCGTAAATAATTTCCCTGGCCTGTTCATAATCCATTTCCACGCCACGTTCTTCCGCCGCGGCGCGATACCATTTGGAAAGGCAATTTCGACAAAAGCCTGCCAGGTTCATCAAATCGATATTCTGTACTTCAGTGTGTTCACGAAAATATTGTACCAGGTGGCGGAATGTGGCCGCCTCCAGTTCAATCCGTGTCCTGTCGTCCATCTTCTGCTCCTGCCCGCAATGTCAGGCACTGGTGAATAATCCGGAAATTCCGGTTATAAGACCGCTGTTCAACCCCGGTTTATTTTCCGCCAAACATTTTCTTCAGGTTATCGAATCCGGCCTGATAGATACCGGTAATGATATCCATGGCATCACTTTCCGGTGCCCCGTCGGCGGTAAACTCGCTCGACCATTCCACGGTGGCCTTGCCGCTGCCATCATCGAGCACCCGGATCGATGCCTTGTAATTGGCGACCGGCAGTGGACTGTCAATGATGGAATAGGAATAGACGCGTTCCTTGTCATCCTTCTTTTCCAGCTTCTCGATGATGGTGCCGCCACCGGCGAGACTGAGGCGCCGCATTGTGCCTTCCTTTACCAATTCACTCTTTTCCACTGCAGGATGCCAGTCCGGGAGTGCGTTAAAACCACCAATCAGCTCCCATACCTTGTCCGGTGCTACACCAATTTCAGTTCTCAGCGCTACCTTGGTCATAATAACCTCCCGGTTATTGTTTGGATTGTAAAACCGCCATTACTACTGCCTGGGGAAACCCTGATCAATGCAGGGTCTCGTGGTCTGGGAATTCCAGGAGGGAATGCTCCAGACCTTCCCTAGAACCTCTCTCAAAATTGCTGTGCTTGCCGATACGGCGTTAAAAAAGGGCTCAAAATGCTCATTTACTCCCGTGTAAACTGCGCTTTCTCGCCCATTTTTGCCTTGTCTCGCCGGCGCTCGCTAATTTTGAGATAGGTTCTAGTATAGGTTATTTCCAGAAACCAGGATGAATGTACGGGCTCAAGGATGCAGGGTGCCCTACAGGTTGTATTTCTTTATTCGATATCGCAATGCCATACGTGTTATCCCGAGTTCCCTTGCCGCCCTGGATACATTATGACCTGTCCGTTCCAGTGCCTGTCGGATCAGGGACAGTTCCGCTTCACTCAGGGTCATATCTTCCAGCGAGCCATTATCGGCCGCAGATGTATTTTTGTTTACAAGGGATAACATCGACGCATCGATCTGACCACCCCCGGATAACAGAACCGCACGTTCGATCAGGTGTTTCATTTCGCGTATGTTCCCCGGCCAGTTGTAATTACACAGTGCCTCTTCCGCCTCTTTACTCAGCCTGACCGCCGGTAATCCATAACGTTTTGCCGTCTGACCGGCAAAATACCTTGTCAGCAGAATAATATCGCCATCACGATCCTGTAAAGATGGCATGGTAATACTCAACACATTGAGACGGTAGTACAGATCGGATCGAAACTCGCCTTTTTCCGACAATGTCTCCAGATCCCGATTGGATGCAGCAATGATCCAGGCAGCTACAGGGCGTTCCTGGGTGGTCCCGACCCGCCTTATCGTCCTGCGCTCGAGGACGGCCAGTAATTTGGACTGCAGGTTTATTGGCAATTCACCGATCTCATCCAGAAACAGGGTGCCATCTTCCGCAGCTTCAATTAATCCGGTACGTGTTACATGGGCATCGGTAAACGCCCCTTTTTCATGACCAAACAACTCGGATTCAATGAGATCCTTGGGCAGGGATGCGCAATCGACGTGGACAAACGGCTTATGGCTTCTTGCACTGTTCGCATGTAATAAACGCGCAATCACATCCTTGCCTGTCCCGGTTTCTCCCAGAATCAGTATGGTCGGGGGGATCATATCAGGAGACTGGGATAGTTGTGCGATCCGCCCTACCTGTTCACGTATTGATTGAATGGCGGGGCATTCACCAAGAAAGGCCACTTCTTCAACTGCATGTTGTTCACGCTTGGCTGAATAGGTCAATTTCCGGGTCAGTTCATCCTTGTCCAGGACCTTCTCCACATTGAGCAGCAATTCTTCCAGATCCACCGGTTTTTTCAGATAATCAGATGCCCCCAGCTTCATTGCGGCAACTGCGTCCTCCAGTTCACCATAGGCAGACATGACCAGGACAGCAACACCGGACTGATATTTGTTCCTGAGATCCGAGAGAAAATCCAAACCGGAACCGTCGGGCAACCGCATATCCAGCAGGACCAGATCGGGGGAGGATGACCTGAATTTGACACTGGCCGTTTTCAAATCACCCGCTATCTCGATCCTGTAACCGGCCCGTTGCAGACGTTTTGCAACCGCTTTTGCAAATACATTTTCATCTTCAATTACCAGTATCCTTTTCTCCAGTACCGGAATCTCCGCAGAGGTTACCAAGGGATTACTCTCCTGCATTGCTACTGACCCTCCTCTTCCGTTATCAACGGTGCACGTATGATCACTTCGGTTCCGCTTCCTTTGTGGATGTTGAATTCCAGATCCCAGCCATGAGTCTGGCAAATCTTGAAGGCAATCGGTATACCCAGACCAGTACCGAACCGCTTTGTCGATTGCCCCGGTTCCAGATTTCCCGCCTTGGGCTCAAATGGTAATCCTGGCCCACGATCAAGGATATGGATTTCAAAATTATCCTGCTTGTTGACCAGACTGACTGTCAATACACTTTCCCCCGGTGAGGCATCCACTGCATTTACCAGCAATCCATAGAGTGCCTGTTCCATTAAATCCGGATCAACATGCAACAATTCATCGTGAACCCATCCCTGCCTGTCAACAGTCATATTTTTCTCTTCCATTCTTGTTTTCAAGAGGACAAGCGCCGCATCCACCAGCCTGCCGGCCTTTACTTTTGTGAAAATGGGCTTGAGTGGATGTAAATAGGACACCAGCGCGCTTACCCAGCGCCCCAGACGATCTGTCGTGTCGATTATCGCCTGTTTGAATTCCTTAAGCTCATCAGGATCCCTTGCATTTTCTATCAACTGAGCAGTTGCCCGGATACTCGCCAACGGATTACGGATATTGTGGGCAACTACCGGGATCAGGGAACCAAGCGCAGCCTGTTTTTCACTTTCAACCAGGGCATTACGGCTGCGTACCAGGTCGCTTGCCATCGTATTGATAGCGACAGCCAGATTTGAGATTTCTTCCACGCCATGCTCCGGGATCTTGTGGTTCAGTTGCCCCTGACTGATGGTACCCGCGCCCGCCATCAACTCTTCCATCGGCCGCAGAAATCCCTTGCGCAAGATAAGGCGTGTATACAAGACCAGCATGAATGCCAGTATCAACGGGACGGGAACAATCACCGGTGCAAACCGGGTCCATTTCTCCAGCGTCTTGTCAAGCGCGATATGCTCATCCGCCAGTATCTGCTTGAGCTGGATATATTGCCGCTCAAACAATCCTATCATCCGTTGCGCGAATCTGGGGTCAAGTATCTTGATCCTGACCAGTTGATTGGAGAGATAGGGATCACTGAAGATTTTATTCATATCTTTCTGAATCTCACGATACGACTGCTGCAGTCCCTGAATAGCCTCATCTTCCGTGCGTAACGCGGCTTCACTGCGAAGTTTGTTAAAATGATCGTCTATGCGTCTTGAATAGTCCGAATACAGATCGTATGCCCTTGGATCTTCCAGAACGCGGGCGCGGATTACCTCCTGTACCTGTCCAAAAAATTCACCCCTGATTTGTTCGGTACGATAAATAAGGGCATTGATACGCACTGATTCAGTGGAATTCACTTGCCAGAAATAGGCCGTCATCCCCCCCAGCAGTCCGGTAACTGCCACCAGAAAAAGAAATGCAATCTCGTGGACAGAGATGAGATTCTTCAGGGACTTCGGGCGTTGCAGTAGCATTGGCGTGAGTATAATGTAATACAACCTGGTTCAAATAAACCAATCCGCATGGCTAACCTTAACCAAAAACGGCATACCATGCCAGTGGATAATCACCCGATAATCAAAATTAATTTTTAAAATAATTATTTATCTTATTGTTTTATATAATATTAAATTATTACTCATTCTGCATGCACATAAACTGGCACGGATTCTGCCCTTATATATTTACACAAACAAAATCTGTGTCCCGGGGTAAACCCGGGTTTCAATCAACTTATCGACAGGAGATACAATCATGAAATGGTCAACACCAGAATACAGCGACATTCGTTTCGGCTTTGAAGTAACCATGTACATCAACAACAAGTAAGTACAGTAGGTAAGCCAGACAATAAGGGGCCGTGAGGCCCCTTATTTATTTGAATGTCCCTGCAACAGCGTGACCTATATGGGACTTTTTAAATAACACAACGGACCTTAGCACCCTGATCCCTCACTAGTTTGCAATGACCACGAATCAATAGCCTGATATGATTCTTAAAAAATAACAAACCATGCCACATTATAACTATGACCCTGGCAATCCAGACGCAGAATCTTGGAAAAAAGTACGGCAATCTCCAGGCAATCAGTTCACTACACCTGGAAATCCCTGAGGGCCAGTTTTTTGGACTCATCGGTCCCAACGGTTCCGGTAAAACAACGACCATCCACATCCTGAGTACCCTGATCCGTCCCACCACCGGGACTGTCCTTGTCGCAGGCCATAACGTAGTTGATGATCCGGTTGCCGTCCGCCGTAAAATCGGTCTTGTGTTCCAGGAATCAGCCCTCGACAGGACATTGACTGTAGAGGAAAACCTGCAATTTTCCGGTGCGCTATACGGGCTGGATCATCGTCTTATTGCTGAACGCAGCCGGAAACTACTGGATCTCTTTGACCTTGATGGAAAACGCAAGGCGAAGGTCGCTACCCTCTCCGGTGGCATGCGACGGGCACTGGACATCGCGCGTGGGGTACTCCACCAGCCAAGGATTTTGTTCCTGGATGAACCCACGATTGGTCTTGATATCATCAACCGGCGCAGGATCTGGCGTTTCATGAAACAGTTGCGGCAGGAGCTGGGTATGACCATTCTGTTGACCACCCACTACCTGGAAGAAGCAGAATCATGTGATCAGGTTACCTTTCTCCGTAAAGGTGAGTTGATAGGCCAGGGGCGGCCTGATGTCCTGATCAGGGAATTAGGCGCATTTATTCTTGAGATCGAATCAGATGAACCTGAGGAATCTATCCGGTTGATCCAGCCACAACTGGGTTCACCCGTCCAGGAAGGAGAAAAACTGTTCTTCAGGATACCTGATGCCACTTTTTCCATCGGCAGGCTGCAGGATGAACTGCAAGGTCACATCCAGTCCTTTAATGTCCGCAAACCGGATCTCAATGATGTATACATCTGGAAAAACAGCGCACTCGAAGGGGGAAACACAGCGTGTTAAAGGCACTATGGGCCATCATTCAGCGTGAATTGATGCGACTGATACGCCAGCGGGGACGACTGCTCAGCGCCATGGTTCGCCCGTTAATATGGCTGCTGGTCATTGGCAGCGGGTTTGGCACAATGATGAGTCAATATGGCACCGATGATTACCAGCAATTCCTGGTGCCCGGTTTATTGTGTATGGTGCTCCTTTTCGGGGCCATGCTGTCATCACTTTCCCTGGTCTACGACAAGGAATCCGGTGTCATGCGCATGCTGATCATAGCCCCATTCCCGCATTACTGGATTATTCTTGCGCGGACGATCAGCGCAACGATTGCGGGCCTGTTTCAGACCATTTTACTGATCGTCATCCTGTTCGCGCTTGGTTTTCTCAGGCTGCCGATCGATATACCGCTGTTTTTGCTTGGCCTCGTTGTGACCTCCATTGTCTGTGCCAGCGCCGGGACCCTGATCGCAGTCTTCAGCAAGACCCTGGAAAATTTTGCCGTTATCATGAATTTCGTGATTTTCCCCGTGTTCTTTTTAAGCGGTGCCCTGTACCCATTGAAAAATCTGCCGACATTTCTGAAAATTGTGACACTGATCAATCCATTCAGCTATGGTGTCGATCTGCTGAAACATGCCTTGTTGCTTGATATGCCAAAATCATTCAGTGCTGAATTCAGCATATTCCAGGATCTCCTGTGCATGGTCAGTTTCTGTATAGTTGCCCTGATTATTGCCTGCCTGCGCTTCTCACAAGCCACTGTTATGGAAAACCTGGCGAACCTGCTGAGCACACCAAAGCATGAATAGTCATGGTTCAGAAACCGGCCTTTTGGATTGCGCCGGTCAGTGCGGTCGCATACGACTCAGGATATCATCATGCTTGAAGAATTGATGGTACAGCACACCTGACACGTGGAGAAAAATCAGACCCAGCAAGGCAACAGAACTGGCTACGTGTATGTCTGTGAATAATTCATTCAGCACAGGATCCTTCCATCCCCATTGAGGCAATGGCATGCCCCAGAACCGGGTCATGTAACCACTGAATGATGAGGAGATATAACCGGAGACAGGCTGTATAAACATGAACACATATAACAATCTATGCGTCAGGCTGGCCAGAAGCCTGTCCCATCCGGGAATCGAATCCGGTAATGCAGGCACCCCGCTGAACATGCGCCATCCAAGTCTGAGCACAGCCAGAATGGCAACCGTCAGACCAACCGATTTGTGTAACGCAAAAAACCAGGTCCGCTCAGTGGAACCTTTTGGCAAATCGACCATGTACCAGCCGAGGCCGAATAAGGCAAAAATCAGCAGCACCATGAGCCAATGCAGCAGAATCGCAGGTTTATTGTACTTTACCTGATTGTCCACTGTGTTTATCCGGATTTATCCATGATGAATTTCAAGATGACCGCGATGAAGACAACCTGCCACACAATAAAAAAGCCGGGCATATACTGCCCAGCGACGTTTGGCAGCATATCACAAATTTCCAAACTTCAAGTGACGACGAACGTGTTTTCACTATAAAATGAATCCATCCGGAACAGAAAAACCACCTTGACCCTGATGGAAAAACTGTTTTTTAAAACAACGACGACACGCCATGTCCCGATCACGCTGCTGCTGTGGTTATTGCAATTCATTCCGGCCAGCGCCAGTTGCAATGACTACGAATTATTAATTCACAAGAATAATCAAAGTCTTATTGTGAAGGAAGGCAAGCATATTGTTAAGACTTTTCACATTGCAACCGGCAAGGGTGGAAATGGTACAAAGCGACTTCTCGGAGACAAGAAAACACCCATTGGGGTCTACCGGATCATGGACTTCAAGGCGGACAGCAAATTCTATTTTTTCATGCTTCTGGATTATCCAAACCTGATCGATGCCTGGTATGGCTACAAAAACGAGGTTATCACAGCCAGTGAATTTAAAAAAATAGCCAGTGCCTACAAAAACCAGCAAATGCCACCACAGGATACGGCACTGGGTGGCTATATCGGTATCCATGGTCTTGGCGAATTGACCGAACAGAAACTCTCGATCCACCAGGATTTTAACTGGACTGAAGGCTGCATTGCCTTGACCAATGACCAGATAAACGAATTAAGGCAATACGTCAGGAAAGGGACCCCGGTAGTCATCCAGGAATAGATGCCCAGGAACTATCACGTAACATCAGCAACCAAACTGTATATATAAATTACCCGGTCCGCTTCATAATTGTCATGTATCCCGAGTTTATCCTGACGTGATATTGAAAGTTACCAGACTATTACCCGTATTTTTTTCAATATCGATGCTGGTTTCCTGTTCAGAAGAATCCCGTGGTTTCCATGAATATGAAAGTAATAAAACCTTGCAAGAAGTAATGGAGGATGCCGAATTTGCCATCACTGAAAAGAACTTCAGGATTACCGGCTACCTGCATATCGGCAAGTCCATCAGGGACCGGGGAAATACCGGCTTCCCTTCCTATGAGATGATACTGTTCTGTAATCTGAGCTATGCCCAGGAGATGCTTACAATTGATCCATCGTTCGTTAATTATTGTCCACAACGCATCAGCGTCCGTGAACAGGATCAGAAAATCATTATAGGAACTGCATTACTCCCGGAACAAACCGGAAACCGTAAAATGGATGATTTTGCAGCGAAGATTAACACCATATTGCGTGACATAGTCAAATATGCTGCTGAAGAAGATCTGTTTTTACTTGATAGAGACCATGAAATATAAACCCCGGAGATTATGATGCCAGCAAAAAAACCTGAACATGTTCTGTTGCTTTTATGGTTAATGCTGACGGGGCTGGTTTTTTTCGGTGCCGTTGTATGTGTTGACCAGGGCTTGATCCGGGAAATGATCAATTCCGACAGGAGCCATATCTGCCTGGTACTCATTGCCATGTACCTGATTGGACTCGGCCATACTTTCATCCGAATCCTGTATCTGTCAAGGGAACTTCGCCTCGCAACCTGCACCGGGGATCTGCTGTGCTCCCATCCGGCCGAACAGTTACATCTCGATGGCAATTACATTCGGATCGCCGGAGGCCCGACCCTGCCTGCCGGTTTCATCACAGATTATATGGTGGATTTGATCCGGTCTGTCCCCGCAGCCAGACATGGTGACGCCACAATCGAACAACAGAACGATTTGCTCGAAGCCTACGCTTCAAAGTTCCGGAGTACCCATGAATTTGGCTGGTTTTATATCGATCTCATGCTGAAAGTCGGCTTTCTGGGTACTCTGGTTGGTTTCATACTGATGCTGAGCTCGGTGGCAAATATCGGTGTCCTTGACTCCGCAAGTATGCAGAAAGTGCTGATTCAAATGAGTATTGGCATGAGTACGGCACTCTACACAACCCTCGCAAGCCTGGTAGGTGGTATCCTGCTGGGCATACCCTATCATCTGCTTGACCGCGGCCTTAACGTACTGCTCGAAAACGCTGTGTACCTGAAAGAAGTACAGATCCTGCCGCGGCTGTCAGCCACTGCCTAGAACAAACAGAAGATATGTCTGCATTTTCCAGCACCCGCAGCAGATTTCAGCAACCCTTTGATCCAATCATTGCGGTGCTATTCAAAATCATCCAGGCGATCACTTATCTGTTCGTACTGGCCGCACTGTTCATGAACCCGGACGCCAAAACAGGAATCATTGATCCAAAGGCAGAATACATCCTGACTGTTACATGGCAAGATAACAGTCCGGACGACATCGATACCTGGGTAGAAGACCCCGATGGACAGGTCATCTGGTTCAGGAATCCTGCGGCAGGACTCTTGCATCTGGACAGGGATGATCGGGGTATGATCAATGACACTATTATTGTTAACGGGGAAAAAATCCAGAACCCCCTGAATCAGGAAGTCCTTACCATACGCGGTATCGTCAAAGGTGAATACGTTGTCAACCTTCATTATTATGCATCCGAGACCAAGAAACCGGTTGAGGTAAACATCCGTCTGGACAAGGTCAATCCGGCCCTGGAGGTTATCTATTACGGTAAAGTAACACTGGAAAAAACGGGTGACGAAAAAACAGCATTGCGTTTCAGAATAGGAAATGATGAAAAAATTTCGGATATCAATTTCCTGCCAAAGCATATCGTTATGCTGGAACAACACTAATTCCACCATGGGGAAACTACAGTGACAATTGGAATTGCAGGTATTACCGCAGCCTATGTCCTCATCGCGCTTCTGCTATTGAGCATCAATCTTTATTCCAACTGGTCGTGGCAGATCAAGGCGGGCACAGTTATACTGGCATCCGTATTCTATGTGATTACCTATATGTCCTTTCCACCCCTGCTTGGCTGGCCGACGAATGAATCGCCACCGAGACAATTCCGGTTGATCGCGACCCACGTCCAGCAGCCGGACAAACAGGCCGGTGACAAGGGTGCAGTATATATCTGGTTGAGCGTAATTGCGGATATGAAAACATCATCACCACCCCGTGCCTATAAATTACCCTATTCAGACGGATTGCATGAGCTGGTCATCCATGCAAAGGCCAAGCTTGACAAGGGAATAGCCCAGCTTGGTGAATTTGAAGAATCTTCCGGGCCCCCAATTCAGGTAAAATACGGTTCAAGGACCGTCACGGTGCCAATAAATATCCATATTTATGATTTACCCGATCCCCTCTTCCCTGACAAATGAAAAAAATGTCTACTCCCCGTCAACTACACCGGTACATCGTTTGTCTCATTGTCCAGCTAATCCTGCCGGTCCTGCCGAATGCAGCCTATCCCTGGTCGATACTGACAGAGGCCCTGGATCTGACATGCAGGCAGACACAACTGGAATCACTTGCCTGTGACTACCGTATGCGGGTGCCGGAACCACCCCTGGCCATTTCGGCAGCCATTGGCAATAACAAACTGACGGTAACAGAGGCTGAAATCTATCCCTGGCCACAGGCGGTTACGGCAATCCTGTTTCTGGTAGATACCAGTGATCCCGCGCGTGAGCCTGTAATCAGGAAGAATATACAACACCTGTCGTCCCTGCTTGCGGTGAGCAGGGATTACCAGCAGCTGGGACTGGCCAGTTTTGATAAATCACTGCGCATGGAAGCCCCGATCGGCACTTCGAAAAATCAAATCCTCGCTGCTGCACAACATTTGCGGGCGACCGGGATGACAACCGAACTGTACCGGAGTGTGATTCAGGCAATCTCGTTATTACAGACAGTTGCGGCAGATCGCAAGGTCATCTATCTCTTTTCAGATGGTCTCGCCGAAGACAAGGCCTATTTTCACGGGGATGTAATAAAAGCTGCACAGAATGCACGTGTGATCATCAATAGCCTGGGATATCCACGTTCAATCCCTGCCTCTGTTGCCTTGCAGACACTACGCCGACTCAGTGAGGAGACAGGCGGAATATATATCGAATCGGACCATCAATTTGATCTGCCATCAGGTTTTATTGACCTGCCATACGATAACATTGATAACGGCGGTCGTATCAACATTGATCTCTTGCCCGCCATTGCTGCCGGCTTGATGGATACTGCCGAGCTGCAACTCGCATTCGAAACAGACCTGGGCGATATCCAGATACAGGTTCCGGTTAGATTGCCATCACCTGAAAAAAAACCGGATACCGGCACACCCACACTGATACCAGCAGAACCTGTAATATCAGCAGCATCGATAAAAACCCGGCCAGCCGTCGTCACTGCACCGGTACAGGTGGTTACCAGGCTTCCGGATTCCAGGGCAGCCGATCTCTGGCTGTGGTATGGCGTACCTGCTGTACTGATTATTCTGATCATCATGGTATTGCTGACCATGTCCCTGGTGTTCTGGCAGCGGCAGGGTGGACGAAAGAAAGCCACTGATTCGCAGGCGGGATATAAACCTTATGCCTATCTGATCTCACAGGATGAAACTGCAACCCGCTATCCGATAACCCGTACCATATGGCGGATTGGCCGGAGTAAAGACAATGAACTGACATTACGGGATAACTCTGTTTCAAGAAGGCATGCTGAAATTCATCGCAAGCGTAACGGCAAATTCGATATCGTTGATCTGGAGTCGGTTAATGGTGTCTATGTGAATACTGAAAAGATTACAAAATCCGATTTGAAAGAAGGTGATCTCATCGAGATTGGCGATATCACCCTTCTTTTTACACAATATTCTTCCGATTATTCTGCGGAAGAATCAACAGTAATGCAAATGACAAAAGCACCGGTTTCACACTAAATAACTGTTCCGAATTAGCGTACACATTAGAACAGTCGTTATTCCCGCGAACGACTCCAGGGAAGGAGGAGATAGAGCGACTCATGGAGACAAAGCCGAAGCGGGAATCCAGTCGACTAATGTGCCACCTGAAAGGCGGACTTTTTTCACTGGATACCGGGACATACCCTCAGGGCACAAGAGCCCGGTATGACAAATAGTTTGCATATGTACACCAATTCGGAACACGTATTTAGCATCGCAGCCTTTCCTGTTATTTTATTTTCCGTTATTCAATCGTCTTTAAATACTTGTCCAGCAGGTTCTGCATGGCTGAGGGTGAAAGCAGTAACTTGTCATCACCAAACCAGATACCCCTCTTTTTATTTATTAAACTCATGATTAATTCCGATTTGATATTACCCGTGCTGTCCCGGCATCTTTCCGGATACCTGGCAAGCATGGCCAGGGCGGCGCCAAGCACACATTCCCTGTGATTATGCAAGGTTTCCGTATAGGTATGGCTACTGCCTGTTTCACCAGTATTTTCACCTTCCTCTGATGATGTGCCCGGCTGATGTTTGACTGTCCTGATCACAAAATCCATCAATCTGGAGAGAGGTTCCAAGACTGATATTCTGCTGATAGTTGCCCAGCGATATAAATCAGCAGGTCTGATCTCCCATGCTTCCGGTATATTTTGCCGGTTCAGCACAGGTAATAAATTCTGTTCCACACATCGTTTTGCATGTCCCCACAAGTCATTGTAATCCCGTTTGTATTGATCGAAATCAACCCGGTCAGTATTGCATTGCGGATCTTTCCCCAGCAACAGGGGGATCCCTTCTGACTGTAATAACCAGATTTCCCTGCAAACCCACCTTTCATACAAACGCTGCTGCCGGAGTGTCTCCTCGTCAAAATACACTTTCTCACGTGCCGTGGAACTGTCTTTTACCGGTTCATCAGTACCTGTCTGTTTGTCCTGATTCTTCCCGGCAACACGTTTATTGCCGTGAAAAACGGCAAATAATCTATTTATTTTTTTTATGTCCATAAACAACAAACCATACTGTATGGATTAATAAAGAACACTGCCCCATGCAAATGCGTCAAGGCAAGTTTCCATTAAAATGATTCCCTGCCGTTACAGAAGATATTCCCTGCCCCGGTCCATCTGATCTGCCAGGACTCCTGATCCACGCCCGCATAAAATTCCCTGTCAATCCATAAACCCGCCACCGCCGCCAATTTATCCCGGATATACAATAACGGTATACGGTCCCGATACCAGGGTAAAACACCATATTCCTGAAACAGTTTTTTCAATTCATGGGTATTTTTCCGGTCAGCCGGCCGCAGTCTCTCCCCTCCCCTTCTGAATCTTACTTCCACGATACCATCACGGCACGTATCCACGGCGATACCACGGCCCTTTTGCCTCTTTGCCTCAAGAGTTCCCAGGGCAAGCTCAACTGGTTTCTCCATGGCCCAGTTAAACCGCTGTGCAGGATTATGAGACGGTAATGGCTGCTGTACAAACAGCAGGGTTTTAAACCGTCTCATTTCAGTACCAGTCCATTTTACACAGGGTGTGGCATCCGGGGATGAATTGATGACATCTGACAAGATATGATTGAGGTGATCTGATCCGGGTGGCGGAAAATCCTGTTCCTTCAGCCAATAGGTGATGAGATTTTTTATTCGCGTATCTGAAAAAGATTTCATGGCACCCATATCAAGAGCATTGATCTCTTTCCTGCGTACATTTCCAAGATCAACTGCTGCAGTTTCTTCAAGAAATTCAATTATCTCGGACTGGTGTCTTGCCGCACGTGAAATCACCCGTGATAAACCAGGCCAGCGTCTCTGCATGACTGGTATAACCACCTGACGGATATAATTACGGTCATAATTTGTATCGCTGTTGGTCTCATCATCAATCCATTTGAGCTGATGAGATTCTGCATAGTCCAGAATCTGTTGCCTGGAATAGCCCAATAATGGCCTCGCCAACCAACCCTTATCAAACCTCCTGATTACAGGCATGGACGCAAGACCACGTGGTCCTGCACCGCGCAGCAATTGTAAAAAGACTGTTTCAGTCTGATCATCCCTGTTGTGTGCCATCAGCAGGATGTCATCCTGATCAAAAAGATTGGCAATTGCCGTATATCGCTGCTGCCTGGCCCAGTTCTCGAGACTCTCTCCATCAGGACAGGCAGCATCAATTTTTATGTTCTGAAACGAAACACCCAGTTGATTGCATACCTGCCGACAATGTTCACTCCATATACTACTATTCCGGCTTATCCCGTGATCGACATGGACTGCCGATATACCGGAATGGATTTCATCCTTTACAGTATTTATAAGATGCAGTAATACATGCGAGTCAATTCCGCCACTGTAACCAATCCAGTATCGACCGGTTGCCGGAAATGTCTGTATAAGATCAGACAGACAATGCTGGGTAAGATTTTTATCTGCCAAGAAACGTTATGAGTCTGGATTAATTGATCAATGTCATCAGGTTTAAATAGAAGAAAAACCGGTTAATCTTCCCTGAAGCAACCATAGTTTCTCATTTTTTCCTTTCTGCGAAGCACAATTTCATCAATGCCGCAACCGGATAACGCCTTCAGTTCGAGGGCCAGGGCTGTTCTAATATTCTCCGTCATTGCCTTGACGTCCCTGTGCGCACCACCCAACGGTTCCGGAATAATTTCATCCACGAGTTTCAGATCTTTCAGTCTGGTCGATGTAATGCCCATGGCCTCAGCAGCCTCTTCGGCCTTATCAGCACTCTTCCAGAGTATGGAAGCACAGCCTTCCGGTGAGATGACTGAATAAATACTGTATTCAAGCATCAGGAGCCGATCGCATAAACCGATTGCGAGTGCTCCTCCTGAGCCACCTTCTCCAATCACCGTTGAAATGATGGGTATTTTCAGATCGGACATTACCATAAGATTCTTTGCGATTGCCTCACTCTGCCCCCTTTCCTCTGCCCCAATGCCTGGATAAGCACCAGGGGTATCTATAAAAGTCAGCAAGGGCAGTCCAAATCGTTCGGCAAATGACATGATACGCAATGCTTTCCGATAACCTTCCGGTTTTGGCATACCATAGTTTCGATAAATTCTTTCCTTCGTATCGCGGCCCTTCTGATGACCGATAACTGCGACCGGTTTGTTATCGAAACGGGCAATGCCACAGATAATGGCCGGATCATCGCTGAAATTCCTGTCACCGTGTAATTCATTGAAATCAGTAAAAATCCGGTCAATATAATCTTTTGTATAAGGTCGTTGGGGATGACGGGCAACCTGTGATATTTGCCATGCACTCAGTGATGAGAAAATGGATTCCGTCAGCTCCCTGCTGCGTTTTTGCAGGCGACTGATTTCTTCATTAATATTGATTTCCTTGTCATTACCTACATAGCGTAATTCCTCTATCTTTGCTTCAAGCTCTGCAATCGGTTGTTCAAATTCAAGAAAATTCATCTTAATAATTCATGCATTTTTAATTAGTTGTCTGATTAAAAGAATAATCCAGCATTACTTTTTCTTTGCCGAGAGAACCGTACAATCTGTCCAGTAATTCATCATTAATCGTAATTTTCCAGTCATTGCCAAGATGGATGACTCCGTACGCATGGTCATTGCCATAGGCAATGGATACTGTACATGGCCCGGGTCGATATGGAACCAGCAGTTCCCTGAGATATCCCACAGTTCCATTATTGATATCATTGTTATTGATCCGCATACATAATGAGGCATGTTTATTACGAATCTCATCGAGACTGCATACCTCATTTACGATAACAGAATAACCACTCACAAGGTAATCATCCTCAACCGCGACACCTTTAACGATGACCAGCTGATCTTTGACGATTAATTGTCTGTAGCGCAAATATTCATCGGGATAGGCTGTTAATACTACCCTTGCCGTCCGATCGTCAATCCTGATCTCCGCCATCTTGCCGCGTGTCCCGGAGCGGGTACGGATATTCATAACATACCCGGCGATCATAATACTACCGGGCCGGATGTTATTCAGTCTGGCAGTTACTATTTTCCCTAATTCGTCCTCGTAGCGTACTATTGGATGCCCTTCCAGATAAAATCCTAACGTCTCTTTCTCACCAGACAATCGCTCTTCATCACTCCAGTCAGACACCATTTCAAATGAAGAAAATATATCACCAGCATCTGCATTTTTCCGTCCATCTGGTGCCGGGGAGTGTAAACCAAAAAGATCATCCTGCCCACTGTCATTATTAATGGAATACTGCTCGGCAGACTGGATTGCTTTTGACAAATTTGATGCCAGAACACCACGCCCCGGACCAAGGTCATCAGCGGCCCCGGACTTGATCAATGCATCAAGCACTCGCCGGTTCACCTTCCGTAAATCAAGCCTGCGACAGAGATCAAACAGATCACGGTAGATACCATTCCCCCCCCTTTCAGTGGTGATATTTTCAATGGCAGCACGGCCAACTCCCTTGATTGCACCCAGACCGTAGCGAATCGTTTTTTTATCCTGCACTTTAAAACTGAACAGACTATGATTTATGGAAGGTGGTAACAAGGTGATATCCATACGCCGCAGTTCATCACGTAACATCACTACCTTGTCAGTATTATCCATATCCGAAGAGAGTACTGCCGCCATGAATGCAGCAGGATAATGTGCCTTTAGCCAGGCTGTTCGATATGCGATCAAGGCATAGGCGGCTGAGTGTGATTTATTAAAACCATAGCCGGCGAACTTTTCCATCAGATCGAATATATAGTTGGCAGTACTCTCACTGATATTACGCGCAACAGCACCATCCGTGAACACTGTTCTCTGCTTGGCCATTTCTTCCGGTTTTTTCTTGCCCATGGCACGACGCAGCAGATCGGCTGCCCCCAGTGTATAGCCAGCAAGCATCTGCGCAATCTGCATGACCTGTTCCTGGTAGAGGATGACCCCGTAGGTCGGTTTCAGGACTGGTTCAAGTCTTTCATGCATATACTGGACACGGGATTTACCATGCTTTCTATCAATATAATCATCCACCATGCCGGATTGCAGGGGTCCCGGACGGAACAAAGCAACCAGTGCTATCAATTCGTCAAAACTGTCCGGCTGCAAGCGCCTGATCAGTTTTTTCATGCCATCGGATTCAAGCTGGAATACCGCTGTTGTGTCCATGCGTCTTATCAACTGGTACGTCAAATCATCATCGAGAGGTATTTTCCTGATATCAATGCGTGGTGCATTGGCAAGATCACACAGATGATTGATATCCCGTACTGCCCAATCAATAATTGTCAGGGTTCGTAATCCAAGAAAATCAAATTTAACCAGTCCGATTGCTTCAACATCACCCATATCAAACTGGGTGGTGGTGATACTGGAACCCTGTTCACAGTAGAGTGGCATGTAACTGGTCAGTGCTTCAGGTGCGATCACCACACCACCTGCATGCCTGCCTGCATTCCTGGTAATACCCTCAAGTTTTTTTGCAAGATCAATAAGGATCTTCACATCATCTTCTGACTGGTAACGATTTCTCAGGGTCTCTTCTTCATCAAGCGCCCGATCCAGCGTCATGTTCAGCTCGAATGGAACCAGCTTTGCAATCTGGTCAACAAAACCATACGGATATCCAAGCACACGACCAACATCCCTGATAACGGCCTTGGCAGCCATAGTGCCATAGGTGATTATTTGTGAGACATGATCACTCCCGTATTTTCCTGAAACGTAATCAATTACTGCATCACGCCTGTCCATACAGAAATCAATATCGAAATCCGGCAGGGAAATACGCTCTGGATTCAGAAAGCGCTCAAACAGGAGATCATATTGCAGTGGATCAAGCTCCGTGATCCCAAGGGCATAGGCAACGAGAGAACCGGCGCCTGAACCACGTCCTGGCCCGACTGGGATATTATTATCCTTGGCCCATTGAATAAAATCAGCGACGATAAGGAAGTAGCCGGAAAAACCCCTGTCCGTGATTACCTTGATCTCCTCCTCAAGGCGGATCTTGTATTTTCCCTTATCGAGGACATGACCATTGACAGAATCATTAATGAGCCTTTCATCCAGTCCTTTAACAGCCAGATAACGCAACCAGGTATCCTGATTTTCATTCTCCGGTACGGGAAAATGGGGCAGATAATTTTCACCCAGTGTAAGTTCAAGATTACAACGCTGTGCTATCTTTTGCGTGTTCAGGATTGATTCCGGGACATCTGCAAAGATCTGGTTCATTTCATCGGCACTACGAAAATACTGATTCCGGCTGTAGTGTCTGGGTCTGCGCGGATCGTCGAGCGTGCATCCCTGTTGAATGCAAACCCGCGCTTCATGTGCTTCGTAATCTTCAGGTTCAAGAAAACATACATCATTACTTGCCACGACTGGGATATCGCAATTGACCGCAAGTGAAATGGCTGCCTGTCCATACTTGTCTTCATCAGGGCGGCCAGTCCGCACCAACTCAATATAAAAACGGCTTTCAAATATTTTTTTCCAGTCTTCGACAAGCTGCGTTGCAGCCGGCACATCCTCACTGAGCAGTGCCTGACCGATGTCACCTGTACGGGCGCATGATATGGCAATCAGACCATCATTGAATTCCTTGAGCCATTTTCGAAAGATCATTGGAATACCTCTGGTCTGACCTTCCATATAGCTCTTGGTAATGAGGCGGGTCAGATTCCGGTAACCATCCCGATTCTGGCAAAGGAGAAGTATTTTGCCGATGATCCCTCCATTCCCGTCATTCATAACATGGAGTTCCGAACCAATGATTGGCTTGATGCCCATGTTTTGCATCGTGCGATAGAATTTTACGGCTGAGAACATGTTACCCTGCTCGGTCAATGCGATTGCAGGCATACCTGATGCAGCAACTTTTTCCGCCAGTGAATCGATACGAATCAGTCCATCGACGATGGAATATTCGGAGTGAACATGAAGATGGATAAAATCAGAACTCATCAGATAACAGGATTATCCGTATTGTTTCAACCGCCGTTTCACCGGGGCAAAAGAACGGCGATGTACAGGTGAAACACCCAGTTTTTCCAGTGCTTGCAGATGCATTGCTGTGGGATAACCCTTGTGTATGGCAAATCCGTATCCGGGAAACACTTCATCCAGCACAGTCATTTCCTCATCTCTGGCTACTTTTGCCAAGATGGAGGCTGCACTGATGGCGGGTACAAAGGTGTCGCCTTTGACTATTGCCTCCGTCCGGCAGCCTACATCCGGGCAATGTAATCCATCGACAAGAACATACTCGGGTTCCTGGCCAAGTGATTCTATGGCACGTTTCATTGCAAGCAAGGTGGCCTGTAATATATTCAGGCTGTCAATTTCATGGTTCTCTGCACGTCCAAGTGCCCATGCAACCGCATTTTCACGAATCGTTGCAGCGAGTTTTTCCCTCCTTGAGGGACTCAGTTTCTTTGAATCCGTGAGTCCGATAATGCCATGGTTTTTCTCCAGGATAACGGCAGCAGCGATCACCGGACCGGCGAGAGGGCCGCGTCCGACCTCATCTACCCCTGCCACACGCTGGAAAGTCCCGGCAAATGCCAGCTTTTGTTGTACCGAAATCATTTCACCAGTTCAAGCACAGCAGCAGCGGCCTGTTTATTCGCATCCATGCGCAATCCGGCATGTAGTTGCCGAAACCGGCATTCGACATCTGCAACCGCAGACTGGTTATCAAACCATTTTAATAATTCGGCTGTCAGGCGCCCCGGTTCACACTCGGCCTGCACACATTCGGGCACTATCCGCCGGCCAGCAAGCAGGTTTGGCAGGGAAATATAGGGAATTGTGAGCATCAGCCTGGCCAGGGCATAAGTCAGCCAGGAAAGCTTGTATGCCACTACCATCGGTTTTTCAAGCAGCATTGCTTCCAGTGCAACTGTACCGGATGCAAGCAATACCACATCAGCCGCCTCCATGACAGTATGTGAATTTCCGGTAAAAACAGAAAAAGGCAGCTCCGGTGCAATCAGTTCCTTTTTTTTCAGAAAATAATTTTTCGCTTTTTCATCAACAAGACCAGTGACAAACAGAAAACCATCATCCTTCTGATGACACTGGCGTGCCGTTTGCAAAAATGGCGTTGTCATCTTTCTCAATTCATTTTCACGGCTTCCAGGCATGATTGCAATTATCCGCCTGTCCCCGGCCAATCCGAGTTTGCGGCGTGCAGCCAGTTTGTCCGGATACAATGGCAATTCGTCAGCAAGAGGGTGCCCGACGAATTTATAGGGTATGTTGTGCCGCCGGTAAAATTGTTCTTCGAATGGAAACAAAGACAACATAAGGTCGATAGATTGTCTGATCGATACAGCCCTGTATTCCCGCCATGCCCAGACGGAAGGACTGACAAAATGGACAGTCGTTATACCGGCGTTGTGTAAGGTCTTTTCCAGTCCCAGGTTAAAATCCGGCGCATCGACACCAATAAATACATCAGGTCTGTTGTCAATAAAATATTTTCCGAGACGGGTACGTATGCTGTGTAATTCCAGATAACGTCCCATAACCTCCGTTATCCCCATGACGGCGAGCCTGTCCATCGGGAAAAGTATCCTGCATCCTGCGTCGGCCAGCCTGGGACCGCCTATGCCCTCAACCCTGAGATCAGGCCTCAAATCACGAATAGCATTGATTAATCCGGCGCCAAGCAGATCGCCTGAGGTTTCACCCGCAACTATACCAACGTGCAACATACAGTTTATCTATGGATGACAGATACACCGATAGCATGATTAATCAGCGTACTATGCCACGTTCCGAGCGTTCTATGAATTCCGTGAATTTGGTTACTTCTTCTGATCCCTGTCCCAGTATTTTCAGTAAGGCAAGTGCCTCTTTCAGAACCAGCCCATCACGGTATACGGTTTTATATGCCTTGCGTAACAGATTGATGGCCTCTGAGGAGAATCCGTGGCGTCGCAGTCCTTCCCGGTTTAATCCGTTTGGTTTTGCCTTATTACCTGATACCAGCAGATAGGGAGGTACATCCTTGACGATTACCGACGAGATCGCTGAAAAACTGAAACTGCCTATGCGGCAGAACTGATGCACACCGGTAAATCCACCGAGTATCGCATAATCATCAACAGTGACATGGCCGGCCAGCGTTGAATTGTTTGCAAAAACAGTATGACTGCCGACAATACAATCATGGGCAACATGAACGTAGGCCATTATCCAGTTGTCATCGCCAATGACTGTCTTGCCACCCCCATCAGCGGTACCCCGATTTATGGAACAGAATTCCCTGATAACATTACCAGAACCTATCTCAAGAAGGGATTTTTCTCCGTGATATTTTTTATCCTGGGGATCATCGCCAATTGAACAAAACTGGAATATTTTGTTGTTTTTTCCTATGCGTGTTGGTCCTTTAATAACCACATGGGGGCCTAACCATGAGCCTGAACCGATTTCAACATCCTTACCTATTATCGAATACGGACCGATAATGACATCCTGATCAATCCGGGCTTCGGGATGAATAACCGCAGTTGAATCAATCAAGATGTGATTCCATGACTGTTGTAGTTAACAGTTCCGCAGATGCGACGAGCTTCCCGTTAACACTGGCGGTGGCTTCAAATTTCCAGATATTTCTCCGTACCGTTATATAATTGACGTGCAGTGTCAGTTGATCCCCGGGACCAACCGTTTGTCTGAAACGGACCTTATCAATACCAACCAGATAATAAAGTACATTTTCATCCGGTTCTTCTTTCATCGTTTCGGCGCCGAGCAGGGCAGCAGCCTGGGCCATTGCCTCTACAATAAGCACGCCGGGCATTACCGGTATCCTGGGGAAATGTCCCTGAAAAAAGGGTTCATTATAGGTAACATTCTTGATTGCGGTGATGTACTGGCCCGGCACACATTCCAGTATCTTGTCTACCATGAGAAACGGATAACGATGAGGCAGAAAGGATTTAATCTTCTGTATATTCATCTCACCCATGTCATCAAACCTGATTGTTGCTATATTTCAAGTTAATTTTTTTTCTATATTGTTCAGCCGCCGGGCAATATCATCGATATGTTTAAAGCGTGCGACATTTCTTTTCCAGCGTTTATTGTCAGTCACAGGTATACCGGATGAATAAATACCCGGCTTCAGGATTGAATTCGCAACTGTTGCCATTCCCGTGACGATCACATCATCGACGATTTCCAGATGTCCGCCTATCCCGGCAGCGCCACCAATCATACAACGACAACCGATTATCGTGCTACCTGCAATACCAACACAGCCGGCAATTGCAGTATGGGCACCGACATGCACATTATGTCCAATCTGGACCTGATTATCGATTTTTACCCCATCCCCGATCACGGTATCATCAAGTGCGCCACAATCGATTGTCGTATTTGCACCGATCTCGACATCATCGCCGATCCTGACACTGCCAATCTGCGGGATTTTCACCCATTTCCCTTCATCACGGGCAAGACCGAATCCATCAGAACCGATAACAACACCAGCATGCATTATGACCCTGCTTCCCACCGTAACACCGGCAACCAATGTCACATTTGCGTGTAATATCGAATCTTCACCAATCCTGACATCGTCACCGATGACGCAACCCGGCCCAATCCGGCTACCGGCACCAATAATAACATTGCTGCCAATGACTGCATTTGGTCCGACAGAAACCGTTTCATCGATTTCTGTTTCAGGATTAATGACGGCACTTTGACTGATAGCAGGGGTGGGCCGGACGGATGGATAAAGATGTATCGCAGCCCTGGCATAGCCGAGGTAGGGGTCTTCCGTCACCAGTGAATACACGGGACAGGACTTCAGATCATCCGCTGTTAATATGACAGCAGTTGCCTTTGTCGTCTTTAAAAACCGTGTATAACGACGATTTGACAGGAAACTGAGTTCGCCTTTTTTTGCATCATGTAAGGTATTGATTCCCTGTATGGGGCACTCCGGATCACCATGGAGCTTGGCGTGGATGAGTTCAGCAATTTCCCCCAATGTCGATGCCATCATTCTGGGCATCTCTATGCCGGATTACTGTCCACCTTTGCCTTCAGCAGGAACTTCAGCAGAACTTTCAGCAGGCTTCTTTTTCAGGTATTCGATGACCAGATCACTCATATCCACTTTTGAGCTCGCATAGATGACGCCTTCACTGAGCACGACATCAAAATTATTTTCTATCGCCACCTTTTGTATCGCATCCACTATGTCTTTCTGGATTTTTGCAAATTCTTCATTCCGTCTGAAATTAAGATCATCCCGGAACTCATCCTGGTTGCGTTTCTGATCACGCCTTTGTGAAATAATATCGCGCTCAAGTTTCTTGCGCTCAGACTCACTCATGATGGCAGCATCCTTGGCGAGCCGATCTTCAAGTGCCTTCAGTTTTTTTTGCGCAGCAACCAGTTCCTTGTCACGTGATTCAAATTCCTTTTCTATTATCTTACGCGCTGCATCTGCCTGTGGTGAATTCTCCAGTACCCGAACAGCATTGACAGCACCCAGTTTATATCCTTCTGCCTGTGCTTCCGCCTGCATCCCGATCATCATAACCAGGAAAGGAATTACGATTGTATGTAGTTTGTTTTTCAATGATCTATACTCCAGACTGATTTTAAAAATGAGACCCAAAGGTAAATTGGAAGGTTTGTGTGTCATCCCCTTTCTGGTCCGCTAACGGGACTGCAAAACTGGCACTCAGTTCACCAAATGGTGATATCCATATTCCGCTTACACCGGTAGAATATCTCAATTCACCCAGGTCAATATCCTCATTCTTTCCATAGACATTCCCCCCGTCAAAAAATCCGGAAACCCGAACCGATTTTATGTCCTTGAAATAGGGCACGGGAAGAATCACCTCGGCATTACCTATCAGCTTGAAATTACCTCCCAGTGGTCTTTTAGTACTATCCAGAGGCCCCAATGTATTTTCTTTATAACCACGAATGGTCCGGGGGCCACCGGCGTAGAAATTCTCAAAAAAAGGCAATTCCTCTGTGCCCATCATACCATCACCATAGCCCATCTGTCCCCTCAGGCTGAACACATAATCCTCAAGAACAGTGTGAATCCACTGGGCTTTATATTCCACCTTGTAAAACTCGATTGATTCCCCGAATGACGGCAAGGCTACTTCCGTCATAATGCGATGCCAGACTCCCTTGTCAGGAAAGATCGCCTTATTGCGTGTATCGTAGGAGAAAGCACCCGACAGTCGGAGGATATCAAATACATCACCGTTCGTGTTTACAAAATCCAATACCTGCTGGGATATATTCGAACGTGTACTAATCTCGGTACGTGCATATTCAAGCGACAGGTTAAAATCATTAAACTCGGTGATCGGCAAACCAAAACCTACCGCACCACCATATTCGGTTGAATCGTATACGGTCACATTGGCGTCCCCGGCATCGGTTTCACGATAGAACGCATCAAATCCGCGGCTCACGCCGTCAACCGTGTAATAAGGATTTAAATAACCGAGTATAAACCTGCGATTGATATCACTGTTATTGAAGGCGAAAGAAATACGTTTACCACTGCCCATAAAATTGTCCTGTGTGACACTGGTCTGGAAAGTGATGCCGGCGGTCTGTGAGAAACCAACACCGGCAAGCAGGTTACCGGATGGATTTTCCTCAACGGTATAGTTCACATCCACCTGATCGCTCGTGCCGGGAACGGCGGGGGTCTCCACATTGACCTCCTTGAAATAGCCCAGTTTTTGCAGTCTGACCTTGCCGCGCTCCACCTTGGTGGTTGATATCCACCCGCCTTCAGGCTGACGCATTTCCCTTCTCATGACTTCATCCCGGGTTTTTGCATTACCGGAAAAATTGATTCTCCGTACGTAAACCCGCTTCCCCGGATCAACAAAAAATGTCAGTGCAACCGTTTTGTCCTGTTCATTGATATCCGGTATTGCGTTGATATTGGCAAAGGCATAACCCTCATCCCCCAGTCGTTCCGTGATCTTCGTAGTACTGTCTGTAATATCCTTGCGTGAAAACAGATTTCCATTGTTGATATTCACAAGTTTGAAAAACTCTTCCTCAGGCACAATCAATTCACCTGCCAGTTTGACTTCGGAAATGGTATAGGGATCTCCCTCGGTGATATTGACCGTAATATAAATATCCTTCTTGTCCGGCGTGATCGATACCTGTGTTGAATCAATATTAAAATTAACATACCCATGGTCCAGGTAATAGGAACGTAATGACTCCAGGTCAGCTGATAATTTTTGCCTGGAATATTGATCGACTTTTGTAAAAAATGAAAACATCGTTGGCGTACTCAGCTTGAATTCCTTCAACAGGCGTTTTTCACCGAAAACCTTGTTGCCAACAATATTGATCTGTTTGATTCTGGCTGCAACTCCCTCTGAAATATCAATCGCAATCCCGACCCGGTTGTTATCCAGGACCGTCACCGTCGACTTGATGCTGACCCCGTATTTACCCAGCGAAAAATATTGCCGTCTGAGTTCCTGCTCCACCATATCCAGTTGTGACTGGTCATAGGCACGTCCTTCCGCGAATCCGATCTGCCGCAGGTTTGACATCAATTCATCGGTTTCGAGATCACTGTTACCCGTTACTGTGATGCTGCCGATGGCCGGACGTTCCTTGAATATAAAAACCAGAATATTGCCATCCCGTTCCAGCCTGACATCGTCAAAAAAACCGGTTTTGAACAATGCCCTGACGGCCTCACCGGAGCGGGCATCATCGAATTTATCACCCGCTTTCATGGGCAAATAATTAAAAACGGTGCCGGGCGTAATCCGTTCAAGACCTTCCAGCCGGATATCTTCGATAACAAATTCCTGTGCCGCCAGGGCGAGTTCAAGGCCAAGCAGGAGCACGGACAATATATAAAGAAGTTTCTTAATAAAAGAGTACATATTAATGTTATTAATGTTATTTTTTTATAAATACTCTCATCCAATAAGCCGTATTATATCGTTATAAAAGGCCAGTCCCATCAGACCAAGTAACAGGACAATTCCAATCTGTTGTCCCATCATTTGTGCCGATTCAGAGACCGGAGATCCCTTTACAGACTCTATAAGGTAATACATTAAGTGTCCACCATCCAGTAGCGGAACCGGAAGAAGGTTAAGCACCCCCAGACTGACACTTACGATCGCGAGAAAACCGAGGAATGCTACCAAGCCAATACTGGCACTGTCACCTGCATAGCGCGCAATACTGATTGGTCCGCTTAAATTCTTGACCGAGGCCTCACCAAGGATCATCTTGCCCAGGACACGCAGCGTCAAAACAGAGAAATCCCATGTCTTGTCGACTGCCTTGAGCAAGGCGATATGTGGATAATAGGATTCCGTCGCAAAATATGCCTCAATAGCACCTGGCTGTGGATCCACCCTTGCCCCGATCATGCCGACTGTTTTACCGCTTTCATCGGTGACCGCGGCTGGACGTAGCGTAATTGAGAGCTTTTGCCCCGCTCGTATCAGCACAAAATCCAGTGTCTTATCAGGACGTGAGCGGACCATATCAACCAGGACTTCCCAGGAGGTTATGGTTTGGCCCTCGATGGCAATGATCCTGTCACCCTGTTCAAGGCCGGCATGATCAGCAGCACTGCCTGTAATTACCTCGCCAATAACAGCCGGTAACTGCGGTCGTACCGGCATCCAGCCTATGGTTTCGAGCAGGTGTCCCCCGGCCATGTCGTCCACAGAGATAGACGACATAGCGAGGACAATATCAATAACCTTGTCCGGCCCTTCACTCACGGTAAAAACAATCTCCCTGCCATCAACTACCTTATTGAGGGTCGCATCAATCACTGCAAACCAGGTTGGTGTACGCAGACCATCCACTGCCTGTATCTCCTGACCGGCCCGGAATCCGGCAATCTCGGCGATGGAATGTTTTGCAACCGACTCGATTACCGGTCTCAGCCCTTCAATGCCTGCCATGTACATTATCCAGTACGCCACAATTGCAAAAATAAAGTTAAACACCGGGCCGGCCATGACAATGGCGACTCGTTGCCGCAGGGGTTTCCGATTGAACGCACGGTGCAGTTCCTGCACCTCGACTTCACCTTCACGTTCATCCAGCATTTTTACATATCCCCCTAGCGGCAGGGCAGCGATCACGAATTCAGACTGGTCAGCACCAAACCTGCGTGTATAGAGTGGTCTGCCAAAACCAATGGAAAAGCGCAGGATCCTGACATTAAACCGCCTGGCCACAAGAAAATGGCCGTATTCATGAAAGGTAATCAGGATGCCGAGGGCAACGATAAATGCCAATGCGGACTGGAAAAGATCGATCATGCGGCGATCAGTTCCTGTATGGATGCCCACGCAAACCGGCGTGCTGCCGCATCATCTGCCAGCACGACATCCAGTGAACTGGCATCATGTCGTTTCACGCCGATCAAAACAGCCTCCACTATCCTTGCAATATCAGTGAACCGGATATTCCCCGCCAGAAATTCAGCGACGGCTACCTCATTGGCGGCATTCAGAATGGCCGTGCCTGTTCCGCCGTGCTGCATGGCCTCCCGGGCGAGGCGCAAACAGGGATAATGATCATCATCCGGTGGTTCAAAATCGAGCCGTGCCACAGCAAACAAATCCAGCCGTTCCACCCCCGCCACCATGCGCTCTGGCCATGCCAGGGCATGGGCAATCGGTGTGCGCATGTCCGGATTACCCAATTGTGCCAGGACCGAACCATCACAATACTCAACCAGCGAATGGATAACACTCTGGGGATGCAGCACGACCTGAATCCTGTCCGGCGTGGTATTGAACAACCAGCACGCCTCGATGACCTCAAGCCCCTTGTTCATCATGGTCGCCGAATCAACGGAAATCTTGCGGCCCATATCCCAGTTCGGATGGGCACAGGCCTGCTCGGGTGTTACGTTGGCCAGATCTGAAAGCGGAACACCCCGGAACGGACCACCGGACGCGGTCAATAAAATACGTCGTACCCCTGCCTTTTCCAGACCGTCGGAAAATCCGGCAGGCATACACTGGAAGATGGCATTATGCTCGCTGTCGATCGGCAGCAATTCGGCCTGGTTCTCATGCACAGCATCCATAAATAACCGGCCGGA
>Ga0154767_1055_pt2 | contig 31610 bp, 26 predicted proteins | sample Rifle2008BG16ft_FD_105775 | JGI IMG/M metagenome (GOLD analysis project Ga0154767, IMG submission 105775) | Gammaproteobacteria bacterium RBG_16_51_14 | reverse complement strand
TGACATCCTGGATGGCATACTTGAGCAATATGTTGAGATGGATCGCAGCCCCGGTGAGATTATCAATGCCGGTTATCATGCCGAGACCGTCAGAAAGGTAGTGATGCTGGTGGATCGTAATGAATACAAACGCCGCCAGGCAGCCCCCGGTGTGCGCATCAGTAAACGTGCCTTTGGCCGGGATCGCCGCTATCCGATTACCTCAGGCTACAGCGAAGTTGATTTGCCCTGAAACGGGTCCAGGGTGTTATTTAACTACTATCTCCTGAACCTCTTCAAGACCGGGATGATTGGGATAATTCAGTTGCAACACCCTGACCGCATCCTGTGACAGATCATCCATTTCCAGCACCTTATAGGCCTTTGCCATTAACACGAGTGCGTCCGGGATTGCCGGTGTGCGGGGATAATTTTCAACCACATAACGTGCACGGTTTGCCGCCGCAACAAATGCCCCGCGCCGCATATAGTAATTGGCGACATGTACCTCATGCTGGGCGAGATTATTGCGCAAATAGGTCATCCGTTGTCTGGCATCCTCTGCGTACTCACTCTCGGGAAAACGCTTTAACATTTCCGATAAATCCTGAAATGATTGTAGTGCCGCACCGGGATCCCGTTGTGAGGAATCAATGCTGACAAACCGGTCAGCGATTCCCTTGCCACGGTTAAAATTGGTCAATCCCTTCAAATAATAGGCATAATCGACATGGGAATTCTGCGGATAGAGCTTGATGAAGCGGTCACAGGTAGCCACGGCTGAGTCGTGATCTTCATTCTTATAGTACGCATACGCCAGATCCAGCATGGATTGCTGTGCATAGATGCCAAACGGAAACCTCGTTTCGAGTTTCTCGTAATGCTCGATGGCCTTGGTGTAATAGCCGGAGTCAAGTGCGCCCTTGGCTTCGGCATAGAGTCGTTCCGCTGTCCAGGTTTCAGACGGGTCTTCCTTGTCCTTAAAATAGGAACACCCACAGCTCATCAGGACTACGAGCAGGATTAATAATCGGTACATAGGCATGTGTTCAAGATTATCTCAATCAGCAGGGCAGGGCAAAGTTGAAATTTCAGGGTTTTTCATGTCGCCATTGATACACGTATTCTTTCATGAATGACAAGTTAACACTGGCAGTGGTAATTACCGCTGAACTCTCGGGGAAACGCCTGGATCAGGCGCTGGCAACGGTGTTTCCCGAACATTCACGCTCACGCCTGCAGCAGTGGATAAAAAATGGCTGCGTATTCGTAAACGACCGGCGCCTGCGCCAGCGTGATCCTGTCCATGCGGGCGATTGTATCACGATAACGACCGAGACGGTCGTTGCCGCACCCTGTTGTGCAGAGGCCATCCCCTTGCAAATCCTTTATGCGGACGGGGAGGTCATCGTCCTGAACAAACCGGCCGGTATGGTTGTGCATCCTGGTGCAGGAAACCGTGAGCATACCCTGCTCAACGCCCTGTTGCATTATGATCCGGGACTGGGCCGGTTACCACGTGCCGGGATCGTACAGAGGCTGGACAAGGATACCACGGGAATCATGGTGGTCGCCCGCAATGCAGAGAGCCATACCTATCTGGTAAAACAGTTACAGGCCAAATGCATCAAACGTGAATACCTGGCCCTGGTAGCCGGTGTCATGACGGCAGGTGGAAAAGTAGAGAATCCGATTGGCAGGCATCCTGTCCATCGAACCCGCATGGCAGTATCCGGGAAAGGCAAACCTGCTGTAACGTATTTTCAGGTCATTAAAAAATATCCGGCACACACACTTGTTCGTGTGCAACTGGAAACCGGCCGTACCCACCAGATCCGCGTTCATATGGCCTCCATACACTATCCCGTCGTCGGGGATCCTGCCTATGGCGGCCGGGGACAACCGCCAGGGAACGCGAGTGACGCCGTCCGGCATGCGTTGCAGAAGTTCCGGAGACAGGCCTTGCATGCCTGTGCACTGGGTTTGACCCATCGAACGACAGGTCAACCCTGCTATTGGGAAGCACCACTCCCGGATGATTTCAGGTCTCTACTGCAGTTGCTGGATAATGAAAAACAGAAATAACCCTGATGCAGGCTGGTTACCCGCACAGTGGCCCGCGCCACACGGGATCCATGCAGGAACAACCACACGGTGTGAGGGGACAAGTCACCCCCCCTACGACCGGTTTAACCTGGCCATGCATGTCGGGGACAGACCGGCACAGGTTGACAGAAATCGCCGGATACTACGCGGTAACTTGCGATTACCTGCGGATCCTGTGTGGTTGGCACAGACCCACAGTAATCATGTCATCAGTGTCTCTTCTAATCTGCAGAATCCACCTGCTGATGGCGCCTGCACAGGAAAGGCAGGGATCGTCTGTGCCGTGCTGACGGCCGACTGCCTGCCGTTATTGCTATGTAATCATACAGGCACACAAATAGCGGCGATCCATGTCGGCTGGAAAGGTTATTGCGCCGGGATCATTGCCAATGCCATCCGTGCATTTCCGCCCGGCGAGTTACTGATGGCGTGGCTGGGTCCCTGTATCAGGGCTGATCACTATGAAGTAGGCGGTGATGTGTATGCAGCATGTGTGCGGTATATTGACACGGCAGGGGAGGCATTTATTCAAAACCGGACTGACCACTGGCTCGCCGACCTGGCACGGCTGGTAACACTCGATTTACACCGGTTCGGGGTCAATCAGATATATGACAGCAAGCTATGTACCTATACCGATGCAGATCGCTTTTTTTCACACCGGCGTAACGGGCAAACAGGTCGAATGGCCAGTTTAATCTGGATGGATACGCCATCATCAGCAGCCCATCAGAAGAACCAATAATCTGCCGGGGAACTGCAATCAAACAACCATAAGGGAATCTCATCATGGAAACCAGAAAAGATTCCGCGCAGTTTTCATTCAGTCATTGATTATTTTCCGGAATTCTGACCCATAGATCGTGCAACATAAAAGCCGGTAACGGCAACCGTTTCAGGCCTTGAATCGGGCGCTGGCGACCCCATCTACACAGTTACCCTGATTACCATATGAGACATGAGATGCGTCCGGATAAATTGACAACCCGATTTCAGACAGCGCTTGCAGATGCGCAAAGCCTTGCTGTCGGTCGTGATCACCAGTTCATCGAGCCGGTTCATGTCCTGACCGCCCTCCTCGATCAGGAAGGTGGAACACTTCCCCGGTTACTGGCTTCCTCCGGGATAAATGTAAATCAGCTGCGCTCACAGCTTGGTGTGCTGCTGGGCCGTCTGCCCACGGTCAAGGGTACAGATGGGGAGGTACATATTTCCAGGGATCTTGAACGCCTGCTTAACCTGACAGATAAATACGCACAGGAACGCAAGGATGGTTACATTTCAAGCGAGCTATTCGCATTGGCAGCACTGGAGGACAAGGGCCAGCTCGGAAACCTGATGCGGGCATGTGGTGCCGATAGAAACAAAATAGAACAATCGATTGAAAAAATCCGTGGTGGGCAGAAAATCAATGATCCGGGGGCAGAGGAAAACCGGCAGGCGCTGGAAAAATACACCATTGATCTGACTGCGCGTGCCGAACGCGGCAAACTTGATCCCGTCATCGGCAGGGATGAAGAAATCCGCCGGACCATCCAGGTACTGCAACGTCGTACAAAAAATAATCCCGTCCTGATCGGGGAGCCTGGCGTTGGTAAAACAGCAATTGTCGAAGGACTGGCCCAGCGCATTATCAATGCAGAAGTGCCTGATGCGATGAAGCACAAACGCCTGCTTGCACTGGACCTCGGCGCCTTGATTGCCGGTGCGAAATATCGTGGCGAATTCGAGGATCGCCTGAAGGCGGTGCTGAATGATCTGTCCAAACAGGAAGGCCAGATCATCCTCTTTATTGATGAGGTACATACGATGGTCGGTGCAGGCAAGGCGGAAGGCGCCATGGATGCCGGTAATATGCTAAAACCGGCACTGGCGCGCGGGGAACTCCATTGCATCGGTGCTACCACACTTGATGAATATCGTGAAAATATCGAAAAAGATGCGGCACTTGAACGCCGTTTTCAAAAAATACTGGTGGATGAACCCGGTATAGACGATACCATCGCTATCCTGCGGGGTCTCAAGGAACGCTACGAAGTCCACCATAAAGTCCAGATTACCGATCCGGCAATCGTTGCTGCTGCAACCTTGTCACATCGATATATCACTGATCGACAGTTACCCGACAAGGCCATCGACCTGATCGATGAAGCAGCCAGTCGCATCAGCATCGAAATGGATTCCAAGCCCGAGACAATGGACCGGCTGGAACGCCGTCTGATTCAGATGAAGATTGAGCGTGAGGCCCTGAAAAAAGAGACGGACGAGGCATCCGGCAAGCGGCAAAAAAAGCTGGAGGATGATATCAGAAAAACCGAACGTGAATATTCGGATCTGGAAGAAATCTGGATGGCCGAAAAGGCAGCACTGCAGGGGGCACACCAGATTAAGGAGAAACTGGAGCAGGCGCGGCTTGAATATGATACCGCCAGGCGGGCCGGCGATCTCAATCGCATGTCTGAATTACAGTACGGAATTATTCCTGCATTTGAAAAACAGATCAACATGGCGGCACAGGCCGGGATAAAGGACATGAAACTGCTGCGCAACAAGGTCACTGCCAAGGAAATTGCAGAAATTGTCTCTAAATGGACCGGGATACCGGTCACAAAAATGCTACAGGGTGAACGGGAAAAACTCCTGAACATGGAGACAGCCTTGCATAAGCGTGTGATTGGACAGGATGAAGCGGTGTCGACGATTGCGGATGCGATACGTCGTTCCCGTGCGGGTCTTTCCGATCCGAACCGTCCCAATGGCAGTTTCCTATTCCTTGGACCCACCGGGGTCGGCAAAACAGAACTTTGCAAGTCACTGGCTGAGTTTCTGTTTGATACCGAAGAAGCCATGGTCAGGATCGATATGTCCGAATTCATGGAAAAACATTCAGTGGCCAGATTGATAGGCGCCCCGCCTGGTTATATCGGCTATGAACAAGGCGGTTATCTGACTGAAGCGATTCGACGCAAACCGTATAGTGTGGTGCTGCTGGACGAGATTGAGAAGGCGCATCCCGATGTGTTTAACCTCCTTCTGCAGGTACTGGATGATGGTCGTTTGACCGATGGTCATGGGCGCACAGTCGATTTCCGCAACACGGTAATTATTATGACTTCCAATCTCGGGTCAGATCGGATCCAGGAAATGTCAAATGAGGCGGATTACGACACAATGAAATCGACGGTGATGGAAAAAGTGGCACAATATTTCCGGCCTGAATTTATCAACCGAATCGACGATGTCGTTGTTTTTCATGCACTGCAACATAAGCAGATCCGTGCCATTGCAGAAATTCAGATAAATCGTATCAGACAACGGCTGCAGGAACAGGAGATCACCCTAGAGGTCTCGCCTGCTGCGATGGATTTTCTGAGCAAGGCCGGTTTTGATCCGGTTTATGGGGCGAGACCGCTGAAACGTGCTGTACAGAACGAACTGGAAACCCCTCTCGCAAAAAAAATACTGGCCGGGTATTTCGGTGCCGGTGATGTGATAGCGGTGGATAGGGATGAGGACGCGTTGGCCTTTACGCGGGCGGCGGCCTCGGCGGCCTGAGTTTTACCTACATCCAATAGGATAGTTTGCGGTGATACAGGTTCATTACATCACCGCCAAGGGGCTATATCCTGCAAAATATTCCCTTCTCGAAGTTAAAACAGTTGGTTATTATTGCTATATAATCTACTATTTAGGCGACATTCTTCAGAACTACGGGTATTTTAAATCCGGCAATGGCAGTCACAACTAAAAAAATACACCTGAGCGGGCTTGCACGAAAACTGGTCGTTGATGGTTTGCTCGAGGAGGAGGTCGCTCACGACCATTTCCAGACCGCCCTCAAGAAGAAAAAACCCTTCGTCTCCTATCTCGTTGAAAATAAGCTGGTATCGAGCACCAGTATCGCACTTTCCGCAGCCCAGGAATTCGGTGCCCCCATGATGGATATCAATGCCATTGAACTGGAAGCTGACACCCTTAAACTGGTGAAGGAAGACCTTGTCAGAAAACATCATGCCCTGCCCCTGTTCAAACGTGGCAAACGTCTGTATCTCGCTGTCTCCGATCCAACCAATATGCAGGCCCTGGATGAGATCAAATTTGCCACCGGCATGAATACAGAGGCAATTATTGTCGAAGAAGACAAGCTGGTTAAGGCAATCGAGAAGGCCGTGGAAACTGCCGGAGGTGGCCTGGGGGATATGGAAGATGATGACTTTGAGGACCTGGCAGACCTTGAAGTGGCAGAAGACAGACCAAAGGAAGAGGCAGATTCTGAAATCGATGACGCTCCCGTGGTCCGGTTTATTAATAAATGTCTGATCGATGCGATCAAAAAAGGGGCTTCTGACCTGCATTTTGAGCCGTACGAAAAAGTATACCGCGTGCGGTTTCGTGTAGACGGTATCCTGCAGGAGGTCGCCAAACCCCCTCTGAGCCTGGCCGGCAAAATAGCAGCGCGTATCAAGGTCATGTCCCGCCTGGACGTATCGGAACGCCGCGTACCACAGGATGGGCGCATCAAGCTCAAACTATCCAAAACCAAGGCCATCGATTTCCGTGTCAGTACCTGCCCGACCCTGTTCGGTGAAAAGGCCGTTCTGCGTATCCTCGATTCCGACGCCGCGGCGTTGCAGATCGATCAACTGGGCTATGAGGATCACCAGAAGAAGGCCTTTCTGGAAAACCTGTACAAACCCTACGGCATGTTTCTGGTGACCGGCCCGACAGGTAGCGGCAAAACCGTTTCTCTCTATTCGGGTATCAACCTGCTCAATAAAGTAGATGTCAACATATCGACGGCAGAAGACCCGGTTGAAATCAACCTGCCTGGCATAAACCAGGTCCAGGTCGATGAAAGAACAGGCATGACCTTTGAAAAGGCCCTGAAGGCCTTCCTGCGTCAGGATCCAAATATCATTCTGGTGGGTGAGATCCGCGATCTGGGAACCGCATCCATCGCGGTGAAGGCAGCGCAAACTGGCCACATGGTGATGTCAACTTTACATACCAACGATGCACCCCAGACCCTGACCCGGTTACAGGATATGGGCATACAGGCATTTGCTGTTGCAACCAGTATCAACCTGATTACCGGTCAGAGGTTGTGCCGGCGCCTGCACCCCAGCTATAAGGTTCCGATAGAAATGCCCAACGAGGCATTACTGGATGAGGGGTTTACAGAGGAAATGATCGGACGCTCTGATTTTCAGCTCTTTAATCCGGGTGATGGCGGGGATGATTGTCCCACTGGCTATAAGGGCCGGGCCGGGATCTACCAGGTCATGCCTATTTCTGACGCCTTGAAGCGCCTGATTATTGAAGGCGCCAATGCCGTGATATTGGCAGACCAGGCGAAAGCGGAAGGGCTCTGGGATATCCGTCGCTCCGGTCTGGAAAAGGTGGCGAAAGGATTTACCAGTCTGATAGAAGTGAACCGTGTAACCGTCGAGTAAGGAAATTATGGCAAAAGCAGCAGACATGTACGTATGGGAAGGCACAGACAAACAAGGGAAACGTGTCAAGGGGGAACAGAGCGCCCAAAGTGACGCGCTGGTCAAGTCGGTACTCCGGCGCCAGGGGATCACCCCGCTAAAGGTCAAAAAAAAACCCAAACCCCTGTTAGGGGGTGCCGGGAAGGCAAAGATTACACCCAAGGACATCACCGTGTTCAGCCGCCAGCTGGCGACAATGATGTCATCCGGCGTACCACTGGTACAAGCATTTGAGATCACCGGCCGCGGCCATGAAAATGCCGGTATGCAGGAATTGATCCTGGGGATCAAGGCCGATGTCGAGGCAGGTAACAATCTGACGGAAGCACTCCGTAAAAATCCAAGATATTTCAATGATCTCTATTGCAACCTGATCGAGGCTGGCGAACATGCAGGTATTCTCGAGGGAATCCTGCACAAGCTCGCCGCCTATATGGAAAAAACCGAGGCGCTGAAATCGAAGATTAAATCGGCCCTGTTCTATCCGGCTGCGGTGATCGTCGCCGCGGTGATCGTCGTCAGCATCCTGATGATCTTCGTGATTCCACAATTCTCGGCCCTATTTGAAAACTTCGGTGCCGACCTGCCTGCATTGACACAATTTCTGGTTGACTCATCGAATTTCTTCGTTGCCAACTGGTGGTGGATGTTCGGGGCGATGGGTGGTGCCGTTTATGGTGCCATGGAACTAAAACAACGTTCCATTGCGGTACAGCATTTCCTCGATCGGGCGATCCTGAAGGTTCCCGTTATCGGGGTGATCATGGAAAAATCAGCGATCGCCCGCTTTGCCAGGACACTGGAGACCATGTTTTCTGCGGGGACACCCCTGGTGGAAGCCATGACTTCTGTCGCCGGTGCCTGCGGTAATATTGTTTTCTATGGCGCTACCATGAAGATGAGAGACGAGATTGCGACCGGGACCCAGCTTCAGGCAGCGATGCGGGCAACCGGCCTGTTCCCGAACATGGTCGTACAAATGGTGGCCATCGGTGAAGAGTCCGGCGCCATTGATACCATGCTGGGTAAGGTAGCTGACTGGTATGAACAGGAAGTAGATGATGCTGTCGAGGCCCTTACCAGTCTGCTGGAGCCCATGATCATGGCCTTTTTGGGTGGAATTATTGGCACCATAGTCGTCGGCATGTATCTACCCATCTTCAAGATGGGGGCAGTCGTATAATCCGGGATGTCCGTTATATCCGGGTTATTGTTGTACCCGGACGATGGCGCTATTCTCAGCAATGTACAGGAAACCTGAGCGGCTCGGCATATTGCCAACAAGCGAATAGATCCTCACTGCCAATATACCCATCGCCAAGTGTCAGTACTCGTATACCTGCAGCACAACCCGATTAGCTTCTGTCTTGTAACGGGCATACTCGGCCTGATCGTTGGCAGCTTCCTCAATGTGATTATCTACCGACTCCCCAGGATGATGGAAAGTGACTGGCGTGCCCAATGTTGTGAGCTACTGGATATTGATGATGCAGACGAGGTTGCCAGACCGCCGTTTAACCTGATGTACCCACGATCGCAATGTCCCCATTGCGGTCACCCGATCAAGGCACTGGAGAATATCCCTGTCCTGAGTTACCTTTTTCTGAAAGGGAAATGTGCTGCCTGTCATAATCCTATCTCGCTTCGATATCCCTTCATAGAAATCAGCAGCGGGGTTTTCGCTGCCATTGTTGCCTGCCATTTTGGTTTTGGATTACAGGCTACTTTTGCCATTATGCTGACCTGGGCATTGATCTGTCTCAGCATGATCGACATTGACCGGCAACTGTTACCGGATGATATTACGCTGCCTTTTCTATGGCTGGGTCTGGCTTGTAACCTTCTCCTTCCCGGAATGTTTACCGATATCTATTCAAGCCTGCTCGGTGCGATGAGTGGCTATATTGTCCTGTGGACTGTCTATATCCTGTTCAAACTGGTGACCGGCAAGCAAGGTATGGGTTACGGTGATTTCAAATTACTGGCCATGCTCGGGGCCTGGCTGGGATGGCAGATGTTGCCGGTGATTGTTCTTGTTTCATCATTCCTCGGCGCAGCTGTTGGCATCAGCCTGATTCTATTTCGTCATCATGACAAGGGTAAACCCATACCATTTGGACCCTATCTTGCTGTTGCGGGCTGGATTGCCCTGCTGTGGGGTCATGAAATTTCATCAGCTTATCTCCAGTGGGCCTTTCCAGCATGACAAAACCACTGCGTGTTGGATTAACGGGCGGGATCGGCAGTGGCAAATCTACCGTAGCCGGTATGTTCACCAGGCTGGGAGTCCCGGTCATTGACGCCGATTCCATTGCCCATGATATTGTCCAGTCAGGACAACCCGCATTGCAGGCTGTCGTCAGTGCACTCGGACCCGAGGTCCTGGACAAGAAGGGAAACCTGGACCGCGAATATATGCGTATCCTCATATTTCACAATCCGGAAATCCGGCACAAACTCGAATCCATTTTACATCCGATTGTCTATACCGTTATTGAGAGGGAATATAATAAAATCAGCCATGATTATTGTGTGATTGTGGTTCCATTACTGGTTGAAACCGGTGCAATTGGAAAATTTGACCGGATCCTTGTCATAGATGTGCCTGAAGAACTGCAATTGCAACGAGCAGGCATGCGGGATGCAAAAAATACAGAACAGATACGTAATATAATGCAGGTTCAGGCAACCAGAACTGACCGGATCAGGGTTGCCGATGATATCATTTCCAATTCCGGTAACATTGCCGGTTTACAGGAACAGGTGAATCGCCTGCATCAACACTTCCTGAATATTGTATCGAAGCGGATAGTCTGTTGATAGGGGAACCGGAAAGTAGACTGGCCGCTCCTGATTACCCTGCAATCCTCTTGATGAATACCCCGGCTTGCATCAGAAACGATAGCATCAGGCTACAGGGCACAGCCCAAGGGTACTTCTTCGGGTGGCACAGGGGTCTCAGGGTAATAAGCAGGCCGTTTTATTGTGCTCCGTGTTCCCGGTGATCTCTGTGCCAAATTGTTTTAATATGAAACGTATCCTTGCCATTCACCTTTGCATTCAACATCGAGCGCAGGGGAATTAAGAACATTTATTCAGACATTCAACAATGTTGACTTTACATAACGATATTATTTATGAACAACCCCTGAATGAAAGGATACGTACCTTTTTACGTCTCGAACACCTGTTCCAGATTGCAGATCATCATATTGCCTGTGATACAGAATGGGACTGTCGGGAGACACTGACAACCTTGCTGGATATCACAGATCTGCTTTCACGTTCCGATATCAAGTCAGAATTGATCAAGGAACTGGAAAGACACTCAACGACCCTTGTTTCCCTTGAGCAAAATCCCGGCGTTGACCGCAACAGATTGAAATCGATACTTCAGGATATTACAAGCCTGCTTGAAACTTTACGTAGCAGTGCATGCCAGCCTGGTCAGCTATTAAAACAGGATGAACTGGTAATTTCGGTAAAACAGCGCAGTACAATGCAATCCGGTTCGTGCAATTTCGATCTTCCCGGTTATCACTACTGGATCAATAAACCATACCAGGCAAGAAAAAATGATCTGTCACTCTGGCAAAATGATCTGCTTGTGATTAAAAAAGCGATTGTCCTGTCACTGCATATGATACGAAACAGCACTAATCCAACAACTGAATATGCCGAGTCCGGTTTTTTCCAGAAACCCATTGAATCGAACTTATCATGCCAGTTGATACGTGTTATCCTGCCGCGCGATTCCCTGTTCTATCCTGAAATCAGTGGCGGGAAACATCGCTTTACAATACGATTCATGGAACAAAAACAGACAAGCCTCAGACCGACCCAGACAAATGACACTGTCGCATTCGAATTACACTGCTGCATCCTGTGAATAATGAAATCAAATGTCCACACTGTGGAAGATTTTCAAGCATGCCATCAGACAATCACTGGCGTCCCTTCTGCAGTAAACGTTGCCTTTTAATTGATCTTGGTGACTGGATAGACGGTAGCCATCGTATTGCCACGGATGACCCGATTAACACAACTTTCTAAACAGATGATGCACAGACAAAACACTAATCAATCCCTGTTTTCAGCATGACAAGCACGCACTGATCACTCGGGCGGGATTGGTTGATAACCATATCTCGCCAAGCATGGCAATTCCCTGCCCGCCCGCTGTTCGGGCAATATCAAGATCATGAACACGCATTCCCCCCAATGCATATACCGGCATGGATGCTATTTCAGCCAATTGCCGGAAATGTTCCCAGCCAATAGCTTGCCTGTCTGGATGGCTCGATGTTTTATTGACAGGAGCCAATACAACAAAATCAACATCAATTTGCCTGGCATGTTCCAGTTCATCCCGGTTATGACATGATGCCGCCACCCAGTAATCTTTGCCTAATGGTCGTTGATCCAGTTGCAATAACCTTGCACTGTTCAGATGCACACCACTTACATCCATGGCAACTGCATCAGCAGGCGGAGCATTAATCAGGAGAGTGGCATCATATGATTCAAACAGGATACGAAGCCTTTGTACCAGTTCTTTATAACCATCCCTCGCAGGGTCCCTGCAGCGCAACTGGAACAGTCGAATACCAGCCCTGAGACAGGTCTCTGTTTTATTGATAAACAGTTCGATATCGGCAAACGGATCGGGGCTAATCTGGTAGAGCACTGGTAAACGGGCCGCTGTAATAATTGCCTGATCAGCCGCGGGGAAACTACGCCCGGACAAATCACCAATATTCACCCATTCAACAAGCTGGCCTTCCCTACTGTGAATTTGCCCATGCCATTCATCAATACGCCATACATCAAGCAATACTGATTGTCCCGGGTAATCATGCCTTATCCTGATTAACGGCCGTGCTTTTTCCACAACCAGACCGATTTCTTCCGATAATTCACGGCTCAGTGCAGCATTGATATCCTCACCGTTTTCAAATTTACCACCAGGAAATTCCCAAAGACCACCCTGATGAGCATCTTCATGTCTTTTCGTGATGAGAACCTTGTCCTTTTTCTTGTTATAAATGACACCGACAGCAACGTGTTCTATTTCACCAGACATACAACCAGGCAGGGATGAAGTGAATTTCAGTTTCTGTATTCGGCATTGATCCTGACATACTCATTTGAGAGATCGCATGTCCATATGGTTGCTCCGGACATTCCCCTTGCGAGTTGTATACGCACCGTGATTTCATCTCTGCGCATAATCTCCTGCCCCAGATATTCTGAATAGGACGATGCTCTCCCTCCATTCTCAACAATACACACCTCATCCAGAAAGATCGTAATACCATCAATATCAAGATTCTTCAGGCCAGCCCGCCCCACTGCTGCAAGAATCCGGCCCCAATTCGGATCCGAAGCGTAGAATGCCGTTTTAACAAGTGGCGATTCTGCAATGACGTAGGCTACCTGCAGACATTCGTCCTCAGATGCTCCACCACAAACATCAACAGTGATGAACTTGCTGGCACCTTCACCATCTCTTACAATTGCCTGTGCAAGTTTCAGGCACACATCAGCAATTGCGTTTCTTATGATGGCCGCGTTTTTATCATCACCGGAGGCAATGGCAGGGGTATTACTGGCACCGGTTGCTATCAGGAGACAGGCATCATTCGTAGAGGTATCACCATCAACGCAGATCCGATTGAAGCTCCGGTTCACGGAATAAGACAATATATCCTGTAATGCTTTCCTGCTGATTACGGCATCCGTTGCGATAAACGCAAGCATGGTTGCCATATCCGGTCTGATCATACCTGATCCTTTCGCAATTCCCGTTACCGTGACCGTTTTATTATCAATCTCGACTGTCCTTGAAATGCCCTTTGGAAGGGTATCTGTTGTCATGATTGCTTCCGCTACATTCAACCATCCTTCATCTGATAAACTATTGAATAATACAGGTAATTTATTACATATATTATTGACTGGAAGATCTTTACCAATCACCCCTGTTGAAAAGGGTAGTACTTCTTGCACAGTGCTTCCCGTCTGCTCAGCCAGCGCCTGACAACTGGAAATACAATCAATGATACCCTGCTTACCTGTTCCTGCGTTTGCATTACCGGCATTGATAAGACAGTACCGGGGGGTCGCCTTGACCAGGTGGTCCCTTGCTATGCGTACAGGTGCTGCACTAAATGAATTGGTGGTAAAAACTGCTGCACAGGCAGAACCCACACTGATTTCAATAAGGGCCAGGTCATTCCTCTGACTGTTATACAAATTGGCACATCCAGCAGACAGTCTGATGCCCTGGATGGGGAGTAATTTATCAGGTCTGGTTAAACCAACAGCCATTTTATCCGTCAGAAATGTAGTCTTGCTGAATTATTTCAATCTTCCATGGCATTGCTTGTATTTCTTGCCTGAGCCGCATGGACAAGGCTCATTGCGCCCTACCTTGCGCTGACCACGGACATACGGTTCATTTATTGTCTTGTCAGGGTCAGGGGATTCATTCAAGGCATTGGGTGCAGCTGGATGATTATATTTCATCTCCCTGGCATGTTCATGCATATGTTCAGCTGCCTCAACATCTTTCTCCGTCCTGACCTTGACCTTGGAAAGGAATGAAATTACATCATGTTTTATATGTTCAAGCATCTGGATAAACATCTCGAATGCTTCACGTTTATATTCCTGTTTCGGATTTTTTGCCGCGTAACTACGCAGGTGGATCCCCAGTCGCAGGTGGTCCATTGCAACGAGATGGTCTTTCCAGTGTCTGTCCAGAATATCAAGCATCAACTGCTTTTCAATCCGCCGCATCAATTCAGGGGTAATTACTACTTCTTTAGCTGTGAATGCCTGGTTGATTTCATCCAGAATCCTTTCTCGTAGCGTTTCTTCATACAGATGGTCATCATCTTCAAGCCATTTATTAATCCCAATCCTCAAACCAAACTCATGTTCTATTGCTTCCATCAATCCGTTGACATTCCATAATTCGTCCATGCTACCAGGGGGGATATAACTATCAATAACAGTTGTCACCACATCAGCGCGTATCGCCTTGATATTTTCAGATATATCATCTTCTTCAAGCAGATCATTACGCTGTTCGTATATGACCTTGCGCTGATCATTGGCAACATCGTCAAATTCAAGCAGATGTTTCCGTATATCAAAATTATGAGCTTCAACCTTGCGCTGGGCATTCTCTATCGCACGCGTGACCAACTGGGACTCAATCGCCTCGCCTTTTTCCATACCCAGTTTTTGCATGATTGATGCTACCCGATCAGATGCGAAAATGCGCATAAGATTATCTTCAAGGGAAAGATAAAAGCGGCTTGAACCCGGATCCCCCTGCCGCCCGGAACGTCCACGCAGCTGGTTATCTATCCGGCGTGACTCATGACGTTCTGTACCGATAATACGTAACCCCCCGCTATTAACAACCTGTTGATGTCGTTGACTCCAGTTTTCACGTATTTTTTTGATTACCCCCGGATCCGGGGTATCCAGTTTTTTTATCTCCGCATCATAATTACCACCCAGCACAATATCTGTACCTCGACCAGCCATATTGGTTGCAATGGTTACCGTTCCCGTTACTCCTGCCTGGGCTACAATCTCTGCTTCCTTCTGATGGAACTTGGCATTAAGCACCTGATGCCTGATTTTATCCTTGTTTAACATGCCGGAAACAAATTCCGATACTTCTATAGATGCAGTTCCCACCAGAACAGGCTGACCCCGTTTTTGACAATCCTTTATATCCTCAATGATGGCATTGAATTTTTCTTTTGCTGTCAGGAATATTACATCACTTTGATCATCCCTAATCATCGGCATATGGGTCGGGATAACGATTACTTCCAGTCCATAGATCTGCTGAAACTCGTAGGCCTCAGTATCAGCCGTTCCTGTCATCCCTGCCAGTTTGTTGTAAAGCCGGAAATAGTTCTGATAGGTAATGGTCGCCAATGTCTGGTTTTCATTCTGAATTGGCACTCTTTCCTTTGCCTCTATCGCCTGATGCAGGCCATCCGACCAGCGACGACCTTCCATGGTCCTTCCGGTAAATTCATCAACAATAACAACTTCATCATCCTTGATAAGGTAATCGACATCCTTTTTAAACAAGGCGTGTGCACGCAAAGCGGCATTAAGATGATGCAATATACTGATATTGACAGGATCATACAGGCTCTGTCCCTGGCCAATGATGCTTTCACTCAGCAATATTTGCTCAATATTTTCATGACCTGTTTCAGTCATGTAAACCTGTTTTGTTTTTTCGTCAACACTATAATCGCCAGGTCCATCCTCTGTTATCTGCCGTGTCAATCTGGGTACAATCTTATCGATGCTTAAATAAAGCTCGGATTTGTCATCCACCATACCTGATATAATCAAGGGGGTTCTTGCTTCATCAATCAGGATTGAGTCCACTTCATCAACGATCCCGAAATTCAGGTCACGCTGAACACGATTTTCCAGACTGAATGCCATGTTATCGCGCAGATAATCAAAACCGAATTCATTGTTCGTGCCGTAGGTTATATCGGCTGCATAGGCATTACGTCTGTCCCCGGTTGTCATGCCTGAAACAATAACACCGGTACGCATACCAAGAAATGAATAAACCTTGCCCATCCATTCAGCATCGCGCCTGGCAAGATAATCATTGACAGTGATAATGTGTACACCCTGACCGGCAAGTGCGTTTAAATAAACCGGCAAGGTCGCAACCAGTGTTTTCCCTTCCCCCGTTCTCATTTCTGCAATATCACCTTCATGCAGAACCATCCCGCCGATAAGCTGTACATCAAAATGACGCATGTCCAGCATGCGCTTGCTTGCCTCCCGTACAATGGCAAAGGCCTCAGGCAGCAATTCATCAAGCGTACTTCCTTGTTCCAACCGATTACGAAGTTCAACGGTCTTTTTCGGAAAATCGTCATCGGCAAGTTCAGCAACAGCCCGCTCCAGTTCGTTGATTTTCACAACAATCTTGCGCATGCGCCTGAGTACACGCTCATTACGACTGCCGAATATTTTTCTAACCAGCTTTGTAATCATGCCAGATAAAATAAACCCTATAATCAGCCAAATACAACAGCGGTTGCTGTTTTATTGAAAAGACAAATGATAAACAAGAATGAGGTTGAAAGGTGAATTAATTCGTCTTGAGATAATCTGTCGGATTCACTGTCTTACCGTTTTGAACGACTTCAAAATGGACATGTGTCCCTGTTGATCGCCCGCTGGTACCCATAATCGCAATTGCCTGCCCCTTTTCGACCTTTTCTCCAACTACAACAAGGTTCTCTTTATTATGGGCATAACGCGTCAGATAGCCACTACCATGACTGATTTCCACCAGTTTGCCGTAACCATAACGGGGGGCGGACCAGGTAACAATGCCTGATGCCACCGCAATAACAGGTGTTCCAGGTCGACTGGCGTAATCGATGCCCTCATGTAATTCCCTTTTTCCTGTCAGTGGATCAGTACGTAGTCCAAACCTGGATGAGACCCAACCACCCAAAGCAGGAATACCTGCCGGCAGAGTCTGATCCTGTAACTTGCGATCAATCAGCATGGACTCCATGGCAGCCAGTTTTTCACCCCTGTCCTCAATTTTCTCACTCAACTCATCAAGTGCCTTGAGAAAATCAGTGACTCCAAGTGATTCCTGTACTCCCTTGGGTGCAGGACCGCCCATGCCAGGAGGATTACGTTCATTAAATTCAATATCATCCAGCCCCGCCATACTGGCAAGGCGAGCACCCAGCGCATCCAGACGCATTATATGTCCCTGCAATTTACTCAATCGCATGGACAGGGCATCCAGATTTTTCTCGGCGTTGTCCCTCGCATCATTCAGCAGGGCCCGTTGGGCACTGATTTCCTGATTCCAGATCGGAGCAGTCTGCTTATACAAGGTTGTGATAGATTCCCTTGTACTGCTTGTTGCGTAATGTGCCCCCATGTTGAAGAGTGACGCACTGAATAATGCAATTGCGGCGAAACCTATTGCCAATGACACCGGACCGAACGCCATTGACAACGTTTTTTTACACGATTTTGAAAAAATTGTCAGTTGCATGATATTATTCTTATTGAAAAGCAAGACGACTGTTAACTGATTTCCACAATTTCCCCTTGTCTGATGTCAGCAGAAAAGAGACAAAGTAACAGCATACCAGTACATGCCCTTTTAACGGGCGATAATAGTGCGCTCGCACCTCTTTGCAAACGTGCAGGCTATTTGCAGCAATTAAACCTGGAACTCTGCTCACATCTATCCGCACCATTAAATACCCATTGTAAGCTTGCAAATATAACGGCCAATGCCGTAATCCTTCATGCCGACTCCCCGGCGTGGGCAGCACGGCTTCGGTACTGTATGCCTGATATTCTGAGACTTATACAGAACCGGTTAAACTTAACCGGAATAAAATCAATCCGTATCAAGATTATGTTCCCGGATGAAAAAAGTCATTCCAATCACAGAAGAACACTGACGATGTCAACAAACACTGCACGCCTTCTGGCCGACTCTGCCAGGAGTATAACTGACCCGGCACTGCGTTCCTCGTTGCTGAGGCTATCCAGTCATGCTGACTAGTTTTTGTTATAGATTAATTATTACCCTTATCTTAGGAAACTGTAATCGCTTGCATAAATGAAATCGGTGCATCGATATCATCCTTGAAGCTGACCAGCTCCCACGCATCTTTATCGGCAACCAGTTCCTGTAACAGATAATTGTTCAGGGCATGACCGGACTTATAGCCCTCAAATGAACCAATCAGACTATGCCCCAACAGATACAGGTCTCCAATCGCATCCAGGATCTTGTGCTTGACACATTCATCCTCGTATCTTAGCCCATCCTCATTCAGGATACGGTAGTCATCTACCACGATTGCATTGTCCAGACTACCTCCCAGGGCTAGATTCTTTTCCCGCAATAATTCCACATCGCGCATAAAGCCGAACGTTCTCGCCCGGCTGACTTCCTTTACATAGGAAGTCGTGGAAAAATCAATCTCGGCATGACAATTCCTGTTGCTGAATACCGGGTGATCAAACTCAATCGTAAACCCAACCTTGAATCCGGCAAAGGGCTCGAAAACCGCCCATTTATCCTTATCTTCAACACGCACTTCCCGTTTTATCCGCAAGAACCGTTTTGGGGCATTTTGCTCCTCAATTCCTGCGGACTGTATAAGGAAAACAAACGGACCGGCACTACCATCCATAATCGGAACTTCATCTGCACTCAAATCAATATAGGCATTATCAATCCCAAAGCCGGCCAGTGCTGACAGGAGGTGCTCAACCGTTGATATACGTACCCCATCCTTGATGAGTGTTGTCGATAATCGTGTATCTCCAACATTTTCCGGCTTGGCAGGTATTTCAACGGGAGTATCGAGGTCAACCCGCCTGAAGATGACACCCCTGTTGGCAGGGGCGGGACGCAATGTTAAGAAGACTTTTTTACCGGTATGTAGACCGACGCCAGTCGCACGGATCACATTTTTAAGTGTACGTTGCTTTATCATTCTTTTTTATCCTGAACGCCGCCATGCCTGGCCCCCCTCCCAAAAACCTCGAATAACCCCTTTTTAAGGGCAAATTTAGTGACTGTCAAGCACAAATGTACCTTTCCACCCCATTTTGAGGGTGCTTACCATGCCTGAATGGTCTGATTAATCGGCTTGTCTACGCAGGAAAGCCGGTATATCCAGATAATCAGGGTCATTTTCGAAGGAGGATGCCTCGGGACCAGGGGCCTGGTTACGCATCACGGTCGGGCGATCAAATTCCTTGTAATCGACACTGCCGCTGGCATTTTTTACCAGCTTGATACGTAATGGCTCTTCACGGACCGGATTGCCCAGTCCGGTAGCCACGATGGTAACACGCATATCACCCGTCATTTCAGGATCAATGACGGTTCCAATGACAACCGTGGCATTTTCCGATGCAAATTGCTTTACCGTAGTGCCCACCTCATTAAATTCACCGATCGATATATCCATGCCGGCAGTGATATTGACCAGAAGACCGCGCGCACCGGAAAGATTGACATCCTCCAGCAATGGACTCGATATGGCCGCCTCTGCCGCCACCCTGGCCCGACCTTCTCCCTGCGCCCTACCTGATCCCATCATGGCCATACCCATTTCTGCCATGACAGTCCGAACATCCGCAAAATCCACATTAATCAGTCCCGGGCGGGTAATCAGTTCGGCTATCCCCTGCACCGCATTCAGCAATACATCATTGGCTGCACTGAAGGCATTTAACAGGCTGATTTCATGTCCCAGCACGCTTAACAGCTTTTCATTGGGAATCGTGATCAGGGAATCGACTAACTGACTCAATTCCTTTATCCCTTCATCAGAGATCATCGCCCGCTTTTTCCCTTCAAATGCAAAAGGACGGGTAACAACAGCAACGGTCAGTATCCCCATTTCCCTGGCGACCTGTGCCACTATCGGTGCCGCTCCTGTGCCGGTTCCACCACCCATTCCAGCCGTGATAAAAACCATATCTGACCCTTCCAGAACATCCATGATACGGTCCCGGTCTTCAAGAGCCGCTTGCCTCCCTACCTGTGGATCTGCACCGGCACCCAGCCCCTTTGTAATATTACTGCCCAGCTGTAGTATGTTCTTTGCAGAGCAGTTTCTTAGCGCCTGGGCATCCGTATTCGCACAGGTAAACGATACACCTTCTATATTTGCGTTCAGCATATGCTGCACCGCATTACCACCACCACCACCAACACCAATAACCTTGATTATTGCTGCCTGATTTGTTGCATCGACCAATTCAAACATTGTCATAACCTCCTGAGTGGCTGAATTTGTAACTGATTAAAAATTACCCTGAAACCAACTCTTCATTCGATCACATACTCCCTTCATATGTCCGTTTAACCGGATTTGCGGCATCGTTTCATGTAACTGCTTGCGTCCAAACAACAGCAATCCGACACCCGTTGAATAAATCGGGCTCTTAACAACGTCGGAAAGACCGGTTACATAGGTTGGAATGCCGATCCGGACCGGCATGTGAAATATCTCTTCAGCGAGTTCCACAACTCCTTCCATCTTTGAACTTCCTCCCGTCAGGACAATACCTGCGGCAATAAGATCCTCAAAACCGCTCCGCCTTATTTCAGCCTGAACGAGACTGAATAATTCTTCATATCGGGGCTCAACCACCTCCGCAAGGGTCTGACGTGCGAGTCGCCGCGGCGGGCGATCACCAACGCTTGGTACTTCGATGGTTTCTTCCGGATTTGCCAGCTGGGTCAGGGCGCAGGCATATTGCACCTTGATATCTTCGGCATGCTGCGTTGGTGTGCGTAACGCGATTGCAATGTCATTGGTAACCTGATCACCCGCTATGGGAATCACCGCTGTGTGGTGAATGGCACCATCTGTAAATACGGCTATGTCAGTTGTTCCACCACCAATATCAACCAGACAGACACCAAGGTCTTTTTCATCTTCAGTCAGTACCGAATAACTTGATGCCAACTGTTCCAGAATGATGTCATCAACTTCCAGACCGCATCTACGTACACATTTGATAATATTTTGTGCTGCACTTACCGCACCCGTAACAATATGGACTTTCGCTTCCAGACGCACACCTGACATGCCTATTGGTTCCTTTACACCTTCCTGACTGTCAATTACAAACTCCTGAGGGAGAATGTGTAATATTTTCTGATCGGCAGGTATGGCAACGGCCCTTGCCGCATCAATAACTCTATCAACGTCACCGCTGGAAACTTCATTATCCCTTATAGCAACAATCCCGTGTGAATTGAGACTGCGGATATGACTACCGGCAATACCGGTATAAACAGAATGAATTTCACATCCGGCCATCAATTCTGCTTCTTCAATCGCCCGCTGGATTGAATGAACAGTTGATTCGATGTTAACTACGACCCCTTTCTTCAGGCCACGTGATCGAGTTGACCCGATACCAATGATCTCGATTTCATCATCAACAGATATCTCGCCGACAATCGCTGCAATTTTAGATGTGCCAATATCAAGACCAACGATCAGGTTTTTATCAGGTTTTTTTGCCATTATAATCCAGTCCCGTTTCCACATTTGTTTCGGATCCATCTTGTTTCCAGCGTACTGCAAAACCATTTGTATAACGCATATCCACCAGTTCCGTTTGAGAGAATTTTCCGCTCAGGCCCAATGGCACAAGATCACGAAATCTTTTCAGACGCAGATCGAAATCTGTCTTTCCAAGAATCACGCGTATTCCGTTATCTAGTTCAAATTGCCATGCCCTTCTCTCATTCAACGTCACGTTTTTGATTTTCATTCCGGTATCCTGAAGTGACTTCTGAATTTCATCAAATCGATTCAGTACCAACACTTCTGTTCCGCGTGGCCCATAAAGCTCCGGCAGCTCATCCGGGAATGTCTCCCGTTCCGGAGCAAAATACTCGCCCGCCGGATTCAGCAACCCATCTTGACCCCATCTCGCCACAGCTACCTGCTCCGAAACAGAAACCCGCAGACCATCAGGCCAGACTCGTTGCACAGTTACCTCCTTTACCCATGGATTTGCCAATAAAACATTACGAACTGTGTCAACATTGAGATTGAAAAAGCCTCCTCTTACCTTGTCAGTAACCATTATTTTTAACCTGTCCGGTGCAAGACGAAAAAATTCACCTTCGATGCGCACCTGTTTTATTGGCAATGTTGCCGGATTTGAAAGTAAATAAGCGCCCCAGACCAGCAATACCATGCAGGTGATTGTCAGTACCAGACCTGCCGTCTGCAGCGATCGGCTGTTTCCATCCTCCATCAATGCAAATGAATCCATCTGCCCTGCTGTGCGCCTGGCAATATGCGTATTCATGTGGACACCCTTTGTTTATGTTTCCCGTGATGCATGCTGGTCGCCAGAATTCTGGTTACCAGTTCATCAAAATTGATGCCGGCCTTTGCAGCGGCCATAGGAACCAGGCTGTGACTGGTCATGCCGGGAACCGTGTTGACCTCTATCACCCAGGGTCGGCCTGTTTTATCAAGCAGCAAATCAACCCGTCCCCAGCCACTGGCATCCAGCAGTTTGTATGCTGCAAATGCAATCTGCCCCAATTCACTTTCTTTTTCCGTTTCAAGTCCGCAGGGACAGATGTATCGTGTAGACGAATCTTCGTATTTCGCCTTATAGTCATAGAATTCCCTTGGGGTTTCGAGTTTAATCAAAGGCAATACTTCATCATTTAATATAGGCACGGTATATTCAGCACCCTCGATCCAGCATTCTGCCATTACCCTTTCATCAAACTGGTAAGCATTCAGCCAGGCATCTTCAATGTCTTTACCTGAAGTCACCTTGCTTGCACCAAAGCTTGAACCTTCACGAACCGGTTTGACCATCAGCGGCAGACCGAACTTGTTACAAACCTGTTTCAGGTCGGTCTGGCCATTTATTTCAATATATTCCGGTGTTGGTATACCAGCCTGAAGCCACAGGGCCTTGCTACGGCTTTTGTCCATTGCCAACGCAGAGCCAAGTACACCACTACCCGTAAATGGCATTACTATTGTTTCAAGCCCTCCCTGGATCACGCCATCTTCACCACCACGCCCATGCAAGGCGATAAAGGCGCGATCAAAACCACCCTCAAGCAATCTGCTTAAAACCCTGCTGTCAGCATATACTGCATGGGCATCGATGCCCCGCCGCAGTAATGCAGCCAGGACTGCATTTCCACTCTCCAGTGATATTTCTCTCTCCGCTGAACTTCCTCCCATGAGTACGGCCACCTTCCCGTAGTCTGTAGCACCGAATGTTTTATAATCTGAATCCACGATCAGCTACCTTTCGCTATGCATGCCCGTCTATCCGTTCGCCAATAATCCGGACTTCAGGGATCAGCTCAACATCGCAACGTTGTCTGACAGTATCCCGTGCATACAGGATAAGGTTTTCAATATCCGTTGCAGTCGCGCTACCCTGATTGATGATAAAATTGGCATGCTTTTCAGAAATACAGGCATCACCAATGCGCTTCCCCTTGAGACCGCAGAATTCAATGAGGCGTGCGGCATAATCATTGGGAGGATTCCTGAAAACCGAGCCACAACTGAATTGCCCAATCGGTTGGGTTGCAGCCCGCTGCGCCAGTAAGGTGCGGATCCGGTTTTCACACTCATCTACCCCACCCCTGACAAGATTGAGCTTGCAGTTAATAAACCACTCATTGTCATTTAATTCGACATGCCGGTAGCCAATAACAAAATCTTCCTTGCCACGCTCACAGCGTTTCCCGTTTCTGTCCAGCATTTCTACTGAGGTCACCAGATCCCACGTTTCGCTTCCGAATGCACCCGCATTCATCACCAGTGCACCTCCCATCGTCCCAGGTATTCCGGCCAGAAATTCGGCGCCTGAGAAACCAGCATTGGCACTGAATCTGGCAACTTTTGGACAACTGACACCGGCCCCTGCGTGCAGTTGCCCGGTTGCGGTCAATTCAAGTTCGTCAAGCACTCCAGCAATTGCGATCACCATTCCTTTGAGACCACCATCACGCACCAGCAGGTTGCTGCCCAATCCTAGCCACAGGACTGGAATATCCTCCGGCAAGCAAGAAAGCAGAGAGCACAGATCGTCAAGATCAGCCACCTTGTAAAAAAATTCAGCCCGTCCTCCCGCATGCCAGGAAGTATGGTTTGCCATGGATTCCATGTATTTCAACTCGCCGCGAAGTTTTTCAGTAGTAAATTCCATATTTCCCCCGGCGACAGGTATGCAGGTGCCGCATGAGATTTTTTTATTTGTAGCTGCATAAATCACGACCATACCTCATGGTATTCGTCCGCTGAATCTTTCATGTAGCTGCGGTGCAAGGGTCCCGATATCCCCTGCTCCCAGAATTAACAGGATGTCATTTTCCCGGATCAGTCCAGACATCACTTCAAACAAGTCCTGGCGTTGTTCAATAAATAATGGATCAACCTGACCACGCAGACGTATTGCGCGGCAAAGCGATCTGCTATCAGCACCGGCAAGTGGTTCTTCCCCGGCAGGATAGATATCCAGCAGGAACAGTACGTCCATCTGTGATAAAATCTGGGTAAAATCCTCGAACAAATCACGTGTTCTTGAATAGCGGTGCGGTTGAAAGACAACAATGATTCTGCGTTTCGGCCAGCCATTGCGGATTGCTTCGAGTATTGCTGCAATCTCACGCGGATGGTGGGCGTAATCATCAATCAGCAACACGGACTTTCCTTCAATCCGGATGTCACCGAATACCTGACATCGTCTTGCTATCCCCTGAAAATTTACCAGCGCATTGATAATCGCACCGTCTGATACACCAAGCTCACGGCCTACGGAAATCGCTGCCAATGCATTCAGCATATTGTGTTTGCCTGGCAAATTCAGTTCCACCTCCAGCGAATCCCCTGGATCCTGATGCACAACCCGGAACCAGGTGCGTGAACAGTCTTGCCTGATTAGTTCAGCCCTGAAATCAGCTTCATGACGGGTACCATAGGTAATTATCGGCCTGGAGACGTCCGGTATGATTTTCCTGATTCCATCATCATCGATACAAAGCACTGCAAGACCGTAAAACGGCAGTTGATGCAGAAACTCGACGAAGTTCCTTTGCAGACTGGAAAAATCACCGGCATAGGTCTTCAGGTGATCCGCGTCAATATTGGTCAGGACGGAAATAACCGGATTAAGATGCAGAAATGAAGCATCGCTTTCATCAGCCTCCGCTATGAAATACTTGCCACTGCCAAGACGTGCGTGTGAACCCGAACTGTTCAACAAGCCACCGATAACATAAGTCGGATCCAGTCCTTGCTCCGCCAGAATACTTGCAATCAGGCTGGTCGTTGTCGTCTTGCCATGTGTGCCCGCGATAGCAATCCCTTGCCGGAAACGCATTATTTCTGCAAGCATCTCTGCACGCCTGACAACGGGTATTCGTTGCCTGCGTGCAGCAACCATTTCAGGATTGTCCTGTGCTATGGCGCTGGATACAACCACGACATCGGTACCATTGATATTTTCAGCCTTATGTCCCTCGACAACATTCACACCCAGACCCTGTAAATGGCGCGTTACGGAGTTTTTGCCAAGATCCGAACCCGTAACCTGATATCCCAGGTTATGCAGAACCTCGGCAATTCCCCCCATGCCGGCACCCCCAATCCCGACAAAATGGATATTCCGTACACGGCCCATCACATGTTCATAGTGTTCAGGCATGGACTGCCTCCAGACATACTTCTGCTACTGTCTGTGTTGCCAGTGGTTGTGAAAGCTCACGTGCCCTGGTTGCCATTGCGATCAAATTTGCACGGGATCCGATCAACTCTGTAATGGTTCTCGCCAGCAATTCGCAGGTCAGATCGGATTCTGCAATCACAATGGCACCGCCATTGTCGGACAGATAGCGTGCATTCGCAGTCTGATGATCATCCACTGCATATGGGAAAGGGACCAGCACAGAAGCAACGCCAACGGCCGCAAGTTCTGCAATAGTCAATGCACCGGCACGACAAACCACAACGTCCGCCCACGCATAAGCCGCCGCCATATCCTCGATAAAGGGAACAATCTTCCCTGGAATACCCAAGGCACGATAACGCGATTGGGTTGTTTCCAGATGCCTGTCACCTGCCTGATGCCAGACATCCATAATAAAATTGCCGCCAATATTGCCAATCACCTCCGGAATGACTTGATTGAGTACCAGGGCCCCCTGACTGCCACCCAGTACGAGCAGTCTGGGATTTTCTCCCTCCCTGCCCCGTAGCCGCTGCTCAGGAGCCATGATTTCAAACAATTCCGGACGTACCGGGTTACCCGTTACACGGACTTCGGGTAATGATGTAAACGTACCCGGAAATGCTGCCATCACCCTGTCTGCCAGTGGTGCCAGCAGCCGGTTTGTCAAACCGGCAATTGCATTCTGTTCATGTATAAACAGCGGGATCCGCATGAGCCAAGCGGCAAGTCCCCCGGGGCCACTGACAAATCCCCCCATTCCAAGGACAACAGATGGCCTGCGCCTGGATAAAATGAGTAACGACTGGAACAGGGCCAGACCAAGAACCACAGGGGCATTTATCCATTTGAGTATTCCTTTACCACGCAATCCCGAGATGTTGATCGTCAGCAATTGATAGCCTTTTTGCGGTACTACCCTGGATTCCAGACCTTTCGCGGTACCCAGCCATAACAAGGGAATCCCTTTTTGCCTGAGATAATCAGCAACCGCCAGTGCCGGATAAACATGACCACCGGTTCCACCTGCCATAATTAATATGGGTCTAGGCTGCATAGGGAGTCGCTGCTTTGGGGAACTGGCCCCATTCAGGTTGGCGATTTTCATATTCAATGCGCAACAAAATGCCGATCAGGATACAGCAGATAATGATACTGTTGCCGCCGTAACTCATCAGAGGCAGTGTCAGACCCTTTGTCGGCAAAACACCCATATTGACCCCGAGATTGATATACGCCTGAATACCGATAACCAATCCAATACCATAGGCAAAATAGGCAGAAAATAATTTCCCCGTACGCTCTGCAAGTTGACCAATGACAAATGCTCGCCAGACTAGGAAGGAAAACAGGAGAATGATGGTAACACTCCCGACCAGCCCTAATTCTTCAGCCATGACTGCGAATATAAAATCCGTGTGTGCCTCCGGTAAATAAAACAGTTTTTGAACACTGCTACCCAAACCGACACCAAACCAGTCCCCCCTGCCAAAGGCAATTAATGCCTGAGTCAATTGAAAGCCGCTGTTATACGGGTCCTGCCAGGGATCAGCAAAACTCATTAATCGCTGAAGACGGTATGGTGAAAGAATGGCAAGACTGAACAGGGCAACAACAGCAACCATCACCCATGCAATAAACCGGCTGATGGGAACACCGCCCATGAAAAGCATTCCCAGTGCCGTTGCAAATAACACAACGCTGGCACCATAATCAGGTTCCAGCAGGAGCAGCGCGGCAATCAATGTTAATACACCAACCGGCCGGATGAATCCGGCAAAGCTGTCCTTGACACTTTTATTGTGGCGGACAAGATATCCCGCAAGATAGGCTATGGTACATAGTTTTACCGGCTCGGAAGCCTGTAACGCAAATGGTCCAAATCCGATCCAGCGCATGCTCCCGTTTACTTCACGACCGATGGCCGGCAGCAGAACCAGAACGAGCAGAAAGATACCGGCAAGCAATAAAGGAACGCTTGCATACTGCCAGATTTTCATCGGCAACTTTATGGCTATGATTGCAAGGCTGACTCCTATCAGGATTGATATACCCTGTCTCCAGAAATAATGCAGCGGGTCATGAAACTGTCGTTCCGCCACAGTCACAGATGAAGAAGCAACCATCACCAGGCCCAATCCAACAATAAACAGGGATATCCCAAGTAACCACACATCGTATTTCCCAACGATGCCTGTTTTTGAAGAATGCGCCGTATAGGTTGCCTGTTTGCGCTGAATATCCTGCATATGCTATCCAGTCAGTCTCATAACCTCTGTTGTAAAAACAGTACCGCGTGCCTTGTAGTCCTCAAACATATCAAAACTGGCGCAGGCCGGAGACAGCAATACAACATCGCCAGGCTCGGCTATATCAGCGGCGATCCTGACTGCCTTTGCCATATCCTGTACCATATGAACAGGCACAATATTCGACAGAACACACTCTATCTTCGGAGCATCCACTCCCATCAATACCGCTGCCCGCAATTTGTCTTGCGCTATTTCTGACAATGCAGAAAAATCAGCACCCTTGCCCATACCACCTGCAATCAATACAACATTACCATCCCCGCCCAGACCGGCAATGGAAGCAATACAGGCACCGATATTGGTGCCCTTGGAATCGTTATACCAGTCGACCGACTTGTATTGGGTTACCCACTGGCAACGGTGCGGAAGCCCCGGAAATTCACGCAACGTTGCCAGCATGGGTGCCATGGGGATATCAAGCGCACTGCCAAGTGCCAGTGCGGCAAGTGCATTCGCCGTATTATGTTTGCCACGGATCCGTAGTTCAGATTCCGCCATCAGTCTTTCGCTGCCATGCATTAACCAGTCGTTATTCCCTATTTTCCTTATACCAAATTCGTCCCCGTCCGGTTTATCAAGGGTAAATTTCATCACCTTTCTTTCCGGATCCGTCAACCTGGATACAAGCTCATCATCCCTGTTGATGACCATGGTGCCGTCACCTTGATAGATCCGTTGTTTTGCGACGAAATATTCCTGCATCGAGGGATAGCGATCCTGATGATCTGCCGAGACGTTCAGAATTACTGCTGCCTTCGCATTCAGGGAATGAACCAGCTCCAGTTGAAAGCTGGATAATTCAAGCACATATAAATCAGGTTCACTGGCACGGATCAGATCCAGAGCCGGCGGGCCCAGGTTACCACCTGAACGGATTTTAAAACCGGCACGTTCTGCCATTATTGCCAGCAACGTGGTGACCGTACTTTTCCCGTTGGAACCGGTAATCGCCACAATGGGTGCCGTGACATGCTGACAAAACAATTCGATGTCGCCGGTGGCCGGTATGCCTGATGCAATTGCGTCCCGTACAGGTGATTCATGAATCGACACCCCGGGACTGACAATGAGTCGATCCGCCTTGCATAACAGGTTCCTGTTTATATTCCCCAGGAACAGCGGGATATCCGGCAGCTCCTGTTGTAATGCACCGAGTTGCGGGGGGATCTCCCGGCTGTCTGTAATTGCTATCCTTTCATTTCTGGTGGCAAGGTAACGGGCGCAGGCAAGACCGGTTAACCCGAGTCCAACAATTACCGTATCAAAATGCAGATCGTTGCTGTTTATTGTGGACACGATTTTTGCCTGTTTACACAATTTGTCACCCTCAACGTATTTTTAGACTGGCCAGCCCGATCAGGACAAGGATGACCGTGATAATCCAGAATCGAACTATCACCCTTGGTTCAGGCCAGCCTTTCAGTTCATAATGATGGTGCAGCGGGGCCATATGAAAGATTCGACGCCCGGTCAGCTTGAAGGAAACAACCTGCATAATGACTGACACTGTTTCGATAACAAAGACGCCACCCATGATAAACAGGACCAACTCCTGACGGACTACAATTGCGACAATCCCCAGGGCTGCCCCCAGTGCCAGGGCGCCGATATCGCCCATGAAAACCTGTGCCGGATAGGTATTGAACCAGAGGAATCCGAGACCCGAGCCGACCATGGCGCCACAGAAGATGGCAACTTCACCAACCCCATGGATGTAGGGAATACCCAGATACTGGGCAAAGCGAATGTGGCCTGCTGCATAGGCAAAAATAGCAAGTGCCCCTGCCACCATCACGGTCGGTAAAATGGCAAGGCCATCCAGTCCGTCTGTCAGATTGACCGCATTGCTGGATCCCACAATCACAAAATAGGCCAGCACCACATAGAGCCAACCGAGATCGAAATTAACTACCTTTACAAACGGGACAATTAATTGTGTTTCCACCGGGTTTTGTGCGGTCAGGAAGAGAAACATGGCGGCCGCCAGACCGGCAACGGATTGCCAGAAATATTTATATCTCGCGGCAAGTCCTTTTGGATCCTGGCGAATGACCTTTCGATAATCATCGACCCAGCCTATGATTCCAAACACCAGCGTCACGAGCAATACGACCCAGATAAAACGATTACTGAGATTGGCCCAGCAGAGGGTGCTTACGGCAATCGAAACCAGGATTAACAATCCTCCCATGGTGGGCGTACCGGATTTTATAATATGCGACTGTGGGCCATCATTACGCACACTTTGCCCAATCTGGCTGGCACTTAACCGGCGTATCAGCAGCGGCCCGACCAGCAAGGCAATGAAAAGTGAGGTCAGCACCCCGAGGATCACCCTCAAGGTCAGGTATTGAAAGACATTGAAACCACTGTGAAACTGGGTCAGGTATTCTGTGATCCACAGCATCATGGCCTAGTCTGCCTCCACCAGTGCATCGACGACACGTTCCATCCGCATGGCGCGTGACCCCTTGACCAAAACTGTCTGGCCACCCGACATCTCCCTTTGTACCGTATCAATCAGCTGATCCATGTTTTCAGCGTGGCAGGCGCCCTCGCCAAAACCTTTGGCTGCCAACTGGCCCAGGCGACCAATCGTAAATAATCTTTCAACACCATGTTCACGGGCATTGCTGCCTGCCGAGAGATGGTAATCTTCCGCACCGGCACCAAGCTCGCCCATGTCCCCGAGCACCAGCCATCTTGCAGAAGGAATATGCTTGAGAACATGGAGTGCGGCCAGCAATGATGCCGGATTTGCGTTATACGTATCATCAATGATGCGGGACTGACCTATCCCTTTTTTCCACTGCATGCGGCCATGGACAGGGGTAATGCCCTCCAGTCCCTGTTCTATATCTGCCAGCGACACGTCAAGAACCATCGCGCATGCGACAGCTGCCAATGCGTTCAGGACATTATGCCTGCCGGGCAGGGGCAGCATGATGCCTGTCCTGCCCCCGGTGGTGACCAGTGAAAAACAGGTCGTTCCCCCTGCATGGTCATACCGGATGTCGTCAGCGGAAACATCTGCATTCTTTTCAATCGCAAAACTGATCTGACGGGATTGTCGCGCCTGTCCACGCCAGAATTCAGCATAGGCATCATCCGCATTAATCACGGCAACCCCGTTCCCTGCCAGTCCTTCGAAGATCTCTGCCTTTGCCCTGGCAATACCGTCGATACTGCCAAAACCTTCCAGGTGCGCTGGCGCGCATTGCGTAATCAATGCCACCGTGGGATGACTCATGCGACTCAGCAATGAAATCTCACCGGGGTGATTGGCGCCCATCTCCACAATGGCAAACAGGTGCTGACTATCCAGTCCAAACAGGGTCAATGGTACCCCGATATCATTGTTCAGATTTCCACGCGTCGCATGGACCTTTGCATGTCGTGACAGGATGGCCGT
>Ga0154767_1068_pt1 | contig 32036 bp, 31 predicted proteins | sample Rifle2008BG16ft_FD_105775 | JGI IMG/M metagenome (GOLD analysis project Ga0154767, IMG submission 105775) | Gammaproteobacteria bacterium RBG_16_51_14 | reverse complement strand
AAACAATGAATTGCATTTTTCATATAATTATCAAAAAGTTATGTTGTTACTTCCCCACCGCGACAGTGTCAAGGCATGCAATATCCAGCCGCTGACGATCAAGCAAGCTGCTGGTATTGAACACAGGAGAATAATACATATTTATGTTTTACCATCAACTTCTTGATGTATATAATCTTTTCACTATGACTTGCGGTCTTCTTCCGGGAGTACAGCTGAGAGAGAACCAATACTTCCCGCCAGTGAACCCGCCGGTGCAACTGTTGATCATTGTTCGGACAGTGCAACATAGGCACCGGTTATAGCCTGACGATGCCGCTACTGGTACGGAGAATCTTTACAAACAACAGCACATCTAACTACATAATTATTCAAATTGTTCACAACCAACTGAAAACCATTGCCATGAATCCAGCTAACATTCCTACCAGAAAAGGGGTTCACGGTGAGGAGATCGAGACCCGTCCGCTTCAAGTTGAAGAGTGGCTGGAATCCCTGCCCTATATTGATTCTGTAAAAACCTGCGCACTTCTGCAGGAGGCCTTGCAGGCAACCAACAAACAACAAGTCACATCGTCGACACGCCTGGAACTGGTTGAACTCTATAACTGGCCATATCAATACTACATAGACTCCCAGGTAAAAACAGGTGCGCAACATACACCACAGTCCACTGATACCATGTTGCATCAGGTACAGTCATTGAAACAGATCGCTGTCCAACTGAGTTTTTCGTGCAAACTCGCGGTTGAAGAAGTACTCAACAGGAAGACCTTGTGGAAACAAGGCAAGCCACCGTTGCAGCCCATGTTGATGTCGCTTAATTATCTGTCACATGCCCTGATATTCAGCTTTCTGGAATATGCACCAACACCGAAAAAAGTATGGAGCGAACTGAACCTGATCTATTCTTTTGCTGAGGGACTTGGCCAACAGAAAACCACCCTGGAGTTACCGGGCCACAAGGCAAAAACCCGTAGCTCTATCGAACATGCCTATAAACGAATTATTCTGGCGTCACTTGCCGATCCGTACCATCTCCCTTTCGGTGCCATCTGGGAAATCTATGACCAGCTGAACGATTGGGCAGAATACAGCCAGTTGCATGAATACCGGCTTGTTGATAACCCGACGGGTTATTTTGTCCTGAATCTGAACAGTGATTCCAAACCACTCCCCTACATCAAGTTTGATGGCAATAATGCTGATGCAATGCACAGGCTGCTTGATACCACACCCCTGGAGAATCTTATCCAGCAATATGTCGAACGGTTAAAAATGGGGCAACCGGTCGACAGCACCATCAGACTCACCCCATTTTTTGCCAAATCATTGATGGGCCATATGCTCAAGGCATGGGGGCTACCCCCCAAACGCTACCTGCAACGCCTGCCAAAAGCGGGGCAACTTGATCTCGTGTGCGGGATGAATCCGGTCTATTTTTTCTGTAATGACCAGAAGGATTTTATCCGGTCACTTGTATTGGATGACAACGAAGATGATTTTATGACGGAAGAGCCTGATCGACTGAAAAATCAGGCGTCTTCTGTTTTTCCCACCGAACAATGGCAGATCGTTGACCAGGGTGCGGGCGGATATGCCCTCATCAATAATGGCTGCCCGAAAAACCCGGTACGCGTCGGGGATTTGGTGGCGATACGGCACCCTGATGATGATCAGGGTTACTGGACGCTGGGCCTTATCCGCTGGTTGATAATCGGAAAAAATAAAATCCATAAAATCGGCATTCAGAATCTGGCAGCATCAGCAAGGGCGGGGGCGGTCAGGGCATGCAGTGAAAGCAATCTGGATAGAGAATACAAACGTGCATTAATTATCAGCCATAATGGCAGTGCGGCGGATATTTCAATAATTACTGATAAAGGCATGTATGTTTCCGGACGGGAACTGGAAATGGAATTTGATGGCAAAAGGATAATAATGAAAGCCAAGGATCTTCTCGAAGCCACAGTTGGTTTTGAATATTTCAAATGTACCCCGGACTGACCGGTTTGAATTATTTCCCGGTCTGATCCCCTTCGTCCAGCAACGAGCTTATCGGCACGGACAGGATATCCTTCATCTCATCATGACAGGTTTCAAAAAAAGATTGTAATGAACGCTCCCACCCGTCACGCGGATTTTTTATACCTTCAAAAGGGAAACGACAATGCAGGATTTTCTGCAAGTCATACAAAGTCAGTGCAGCGAGATCCCTTGTTAATATCCAGTCACCGGAAGAAGTGTAATTAACCCACTTCTCCCTGAGCAAATGCTCGAATATCTCATCAACCTCGGCCTGGGGTAATGTTATTCCCCGTCTTTTTAACCCGGGAATATCCAGGCTATTGCCATGCTTCTGCGCCGACCATAACTGACCGATAATACGAAAGGCATCCCGGAATTCCCATCCTGTCCCGTACACGCCACACTTCTCTTGTTCCGTCTGGAATGAAGAAAAACAAAATGTAATATGGGCACCAAGAAGAACGATGACCCATGAAACATAAATCCAGACAAGGAACAACGGTATAATCGCGATTGCCCCATAGATAGTCTCATAGGTGGTCATGGCCATGACGTAAATACCGAATCCGTATTTGGCAAATTCAAACAGGAGTGCAGAAAAGAGGCTGCCGATGAGGGCATGCAGTCTGTTTACATAACCATTAGGGACCAGGATATAGACAAGAGCAAAGGCCAGCCAGGTGCTCAAAAATGGCAGCCACGATAATAAGCGTGTCCTGATCTGCAGGGCAGAATCAACATCACTGATAACCGGCAGTGACAATAAATAGGATGTGGATACCAGACCTGCACCCACCAGAAGCGGGCCAAGGGTAAGCACAGCCCAGTACACCAGGAAACGGGCCAGGGGGTTGCGCCTTCTGCTGATACGCCAGATATGATTAAAGGCACTGTCTATGGTCGCCATAAGCATAATAGCGATTGCAAGTAAAAGGATGCTGCCCGTTATTGTCAATTGGGAAGCCTTGATTGAAGAATCCAGAATATATTTCTGCACAGTGTCCCCGAAGCTGGGTACAAAATTACTGAACACAAACGCCTGGATGGATTCTGATACACCCTCCAGCAGCGGTAATCCGCCAAAAAATCCGAACATGACTGTTACCAGCGGCACTATGGACAGCAGGGTTGCATAGGCAAGTGACGAGGCAATCTGCAAGCCATTTTGAAGATAAAACTGCCTGCTGGAATAGCGTATGAAATGGAATATTCGCGTTACGCCTGCATGCACAGAAACGGGAATGGCTGCGATGTTCGACATAGTCATTACAATGGAATAAATACTGGTTGATCCTACTCGCATAACCGTGGTTATGCACAGCCCTGGTAATGAACATGGATTTCCTGCCAGATCATATCGCTGCTAAAGAAATTTTCCTGATTTTTTGCGCTGCGACCTCTATGCGCCCGAAGAATTGCCCCTGGGGTATGCCCGGTACGAAACCGAAGACAGGATGAGAAAATGCCCTTGTGGCAAACTCTGTGGTAAATTGTTTTACCATGAAACTTATCCTTGCCATTCAACCTTGTATTCAGCATCGACCGCAGGGGAACAGAAACATTTATTCATATATCGAATTGAAAGAAAACATCCATGAAGGTAACGATATACCATAATCCCCGCTGCTCTAAATCAAGACAGACACTTGAACTGCTGGGCAGTCAGGGAATCCGGCCCGAGATCATTGAATATCTGAAAACCCCGCCGGACAGGAGCACCCTGAAAAATATACTGAAACTCCTGAATATGAAACCGCGTGATCTGATACGCAAGCAGGAATCCATATACAGGGAAGCCGTCCTGGATGATGACAGTCTGCATGATGACCAACTCCTCGATGCCATGCTGGAACATCCCGTTCTTATTGAACGGCCGATTGTCCTTGCCAATGGCAAGGCCAGAATTGGCCGGCCGCCCGAATCTGTTCTCGAGATCCTTTAACAGCGTTACCGCCATGACAGACCTGCTCGTCCTCTATTACAGCCGCCACGGCAGTGTGGCGAATATGGCGCGGCACATCGCACACGGTATTGAATCAGTCAGGGATTGCACTGCACGTCTGCGCACAGTACCGCCGGTATCTGCCGTCTGTGAGGCTTGTGAAGATGATATTCCCGCAGCCGGCCCTCCCTATGCAAGCCATGATGATTTGCAGGAATGCGACGGACTTGCACTGGGCAGTCCAACCCGCTTCGGAAACATGGCAGCCCCGTTAAAATACTTCATCGACGCAACAGGCGACCTGTGGTTGTCCGGGACGCTTGCCGGCAAACCGGCAGCAGTTTTTACATCCACTTCCAGCCAGCATGGCGGCCAGGAAAGCACCCTGTTATCCATGATGCTCCCGTTGCTGCATCATGGCATGATCATTATGGGTCTGCCGTACCAGGAACCGGAATTAATGACGACGCAAAGTGGTGGCACACCCTATGGCCCGACCCATGTGGCAGGTCCGGACAACAAACTCCCCATATCAGATCATGAAAAACGCCTGTGCATCGCCCTAGGGAAACGCCTTGCCCTTACTGCCGCCATGCTTGGAAAAGGCAGAAAATCGTAAGAAAAAAGCCAGCCATCGCTGCTATTCAAAATGTTCCTTTACAGGACCTGCGGGATGGCCGGACGACAATTCATCCAGCAAGGTCCTTACAAAGGGGATTGTGATCCTGCGCTGCGCGGCAAGTGAGGCAACATCGATCCTGTCCAGCATGTCCATCAGGGTCGGCATATCGCGATCGACCCGGTTGATCAGGTAAGACGCCACTTCATCCGGCAATTCAAAAGCCCGGTTCCGGGCACGCCTTTGCAGCGCCGTAATCTTGTTTTCATCATCCAGCTGCTTGAGATGATAGCTTAATCCCCAGGACAGCCGTGACTTCAGATCCGGCAGATGTATGCCGGTACTGTTCGGGGCTGTTTTACCTGCAATCGCAATCGAGTGCCTGGCATCACGCAGCCGGTTATATAAATGCAGCAATGCCTGCTCCCATGCTTCACTCCCGGCAAGCCTGTCGATATCATCGACACACACCAGGTCCAGGGAATCCAGTCCCTGCAACAGCGCCGGTTCTATCTCGTCAGACTGTGCCAGGGGAATATACGCAGCACTCCTGCCTGCTTCTGTTGCATACCGGCAGGTTGCCAGTAGCAGATGACTTTTACCTGTGCCGGTCTGCCCCCAGAGGTAGATACAGGTATTGATTTTACCAACGGCTGCCTGCTGCAGCTGCTGACAGACCTCCCTGTTTTCACCGGGCAAAAACAATTCAAAACTGGTCTTGTCAGAATTCCCGAATCGAAATGCCAGTTGTCCTGTCGTTACATTACTTTCGATCATGGTGTATAAAAACTGCTCTCCTTATACCGATCACAAAAATAACGTAACAAAACCGTAAGGATCGCAGCGACCGGAAGCGCCAGCAGGATACCAAAGAAACCGAATAACTGGCCGCCGGCCATGACTGAAAAGATAACGGCAACGGGATGCAGACCAATACGATCACCGACCAGCCATGGTGATAACAGCATGCCTTCAATAAACTGGCCGGTACCAAATACAATGAACACAAAAACCAGGTGCATGAGATCATGAAATTGCATGAATGCAGCGATCCCCGCAACCGTGACTCCGACAACAAAACCAAGATAGGGGACAAAACTTACCAGACCGGCAAGCATGCCGATTAATAAGGCAAATTCAAGTCCGGTAATCCATAAACCGATGGAATAAATAATGCCCTGTCCCAGCATCAGCATCAGCTGACCACGCAGAAATTCCGCCAGGACTGCATCACATTCACTGACGAGTCTGACCACTACCGGTTCATAATGGCGAGGGATTAATTCATGAATTCTGGCTACCAGGGTATCCCAGTCGCGGAGCAGGTAGAAGGTAACAACCGGGATCAATACCAGATAACTCAGCCAGACCAGAAACCATTGCCCGGACTGGGTCACTCTTCCCAGTACCAGACCAATCACATTGCCTATATCTTTCCAGTTACTGGCAATGGCGTTTTTCATGCTATCAAGATGGATATTTGACACTTCAATACCCAGTCTCGAGGACACCCACGGCAGCAGTTCAGCCTGGGCCCAGGTGATCATCTGGGGAAGGCGGATAATCAACCGGGCCAACTGATCCTCAATGAGTGGCAGCAGTACCAATAATGATGACAAGCCAATAATCGACATCAGAAAAAATACGAAAATAACCGACAGAGTCCTTGAACAGCGTATCGTTTGCAGTCTGTCGACTGCCGGATCGCCCAGGTAGGCCAGAAATGCCCCGATCAAAAAAGGGGTAAGCACCGGGGCCAGGAGATATAAAACCCAGACACCGAGGAGGACACTGATCAGCACCAGCCATTTCTGCGCGTCAGACATAGCAGTCATTATTCCGGCATCAGTCGATATGAGTAATTATCAGCGGCAGTGGATTCAAGGGTCCTGCCCAGGGCAATTGCCTGTGTAATCACCATTTCCCCGCCATGGACCCTGAGCTGGAAAGTGACTTGCCCGGGTTCAACACGTTTCACGTTGACCCTCAAGACAGAATTCAGTGACGCAAGGTATCTCAAGGTACGTGCGTATTGATCCAGGTTAACAACATCACTTACGATGATATCAACCGTGTTCTCCTGCACATCACCACCGCTATCGGCAAACCGGCTGGCCAGGTGATCAACCAGGCCATCGATGCCCTCATCCAGCACGACCTCCGGCAGGTCACCCTCTGTCGTCCAGTTTGACGCCTGTTCATTGATGTAGACCGTCCAGCGCGCCTCCCAGACCGACGGGATGACCTGTTCAATCATCCCGGTCAGAACGACATCTGCCTGATAGCGTCCGGAAGCCGAAATGACAGGTTCCCTGAATCCTGCCCATAGATCACTCGCCTTGAGGCTTGCACTATCCACAAGATCGAGCAGGGGGAAAATCAGGGCGACGCCGCGTGATTGTGCACGCTTTTCCATGACGCGCAGATAACCGGTACCATCCTCCGGATTGACATACTGGCGTCCTTCCGGGCCTTGAGAAGCCAGCCATACCAGTATCGACGGCCTCTCCTTGCCCCATAGCGGGATACCATAATTACGCATAATGTCATTCAGCGCAGATTCATCAAACTGTACCCAGAGATTCATCGCCTGCGGCTCGGGACGGGAAGTGTCTTTTTGATATCTGTATTGCAGTAGATAGCGCTCAGCCTGTGCCATGACAGTGCTAAGTGCCGCCCGGTCAGGGGCGTTACGATCACCGGTAAGTTTGACCAGCACAACCCGCAGTGCTGTTTTAACAGCCTGTTTGCGCGTGTCACCAGACTGGTCAGCTACAGGTACTTCGGCCTCATACAGACCGGATATGGTTATCGCAAAGGCAGATGCCGGTAACCAGCAGAATGTGATCGCAAGCATACCTGCAATGATGGCAGACCTGGCAGGGGGTAATTCATGGCGGCAGATCATCTGACTTTCCGGTAAAATCGGTGATATATATTCATGGCGAGCACGCTATTCAAGACTCGTGGACAAGTCAAGGATTGCGACACAAGGGTTGCCCCGATACCATTACGCACAATGGACCATAAAAAACCTGAAAAACTGAGTTATCTGGATGCCGGCGTCAGCATTGAAAACGGCAACCGGCTCGTTGATCGTATCAAGGCAACAGCAACGGCCACCCATCGCAGCGGCGTGATGGCGGGTCTGGGGGGATTCGGGGCCTTGTTTGACCTCGCCCCCCTTGGCTACAGACAGCCGGTGCTCGTATCAGGGACGGATGGCGTGGGCACCAAGATAAAGATTGCCATAGATTCTGGCAAACATGACACGATTGGCATTGATCTGGTCGCCATGTGTGTCAATGATCTGATCGTCCAGGGTGCCGAACCCCTTTTCTTCCTTGATTATTTTGCCTGCTCAAGTCTGGATGTCGATACTGCGGAAACTGTCATCAAGGGGATAGCACGCGGCTGTATTGAATCAGGCTGTGCCCTGATCGGTGGCGAAACGGCAGAAATGCCCGGTATGTACCAGGCAGGTGACTATGATCTGGCCGGTTTCTGTGTCGGTATTGTGGAACGCGATGCGATCATCGATGGCAGGCACGTTCGGCCCGGTGATGCCCTGATCGGGATCGCATCGAGTGGCCCGCATTCCAACGGTTATTCACTGATCCGCAAGATACTTGCACATACCGATGTGCATCTTGATGACACCCTTGGTAATAAACCGTTACTGGAGATCCTGCTGGAACCCACGCGGATTTATGTCAAACCCCTGCTTGCCCTGATCAGGCAGTTGCCGGTAAAGGCGCTCGCACATATTACCGGCGGGGGGCTGCTTGAAAACATACCCCGCGTCCTGCCGCAAGATACCAGTGCCGTCATTGATATCAACCGCTGGGTGTTTCCACCCATTTTCAACTGGTTACAGGCGCAGGGGAATGTCGAAACGGTCGAGATGTTTCGCACATTTAATTGTGGCATCGGAATGGTGGTGTGTGTTGCCCAGGAACATCTCGGGCAGGCGATGAAACTCCTGCAGGAGCAGGGAGAGACCGTATGGGAGATCGGCAGAATTGACAAGCGGGCTAATGGTTGCAGTCAGGTCATCATGCAAGGGCAATGAAGAACCCTGCGGCAAGACCGCAGGGTATCAAAATCAAAACAACCCAGGCTGGCTGTCGTCATTCCTGCGAACGACTGCATGGATTTATGCCCTGCGGGTAAGCAGGAGATACGAACCCAGGGATGGGTGAGGTAGACAGCGTCGGGAACACGCTGCCGAGTGCGACTCAGGACGCCTATAGGGATATAGGTGATAGAAAACGTCGGGAACTGGTTTTCGAGACAAAGCCGAAGCAGGAATCCAGAAAAAAAATACTGGATTCCGCATCATACCCTCAGGGCACAAGAGTGCGGAATGACATCCATAAGGAAACCCTGTAGCAAGACTACAGGGAATTACAAGTTAAACAAACTCCGCCTTATCCGGAGCCATTATTTCTGCCAGTCCTGGTTTTCAATATCTCCTGTATTGCAGCCAGAAACCCGCGCAGGATATTCGTTTCACTTTGATCCGGTTGCGCCCGGTTGAGCAGACGTTTCATCCTCCGCATCAGCCACTTCGGTCTGGCCGGGTCAAGATACCCGACATCAATCATACACTGTTCGAGATGGTGAAAAAGCTGCTGCATCCGGCCGTGATCGGCAAGCGGAATCCGGTCCCTTCCGGCCAGACCGGGATCAGCAGGTTCATCACAGGCCCTCATAATTTCATAGCAGATAATCTGGACGGCGGAAGCGATATTGAGAGAACTGAATCCGGTATTGGTCGGGATCTGAACGACGGAATTACACAGCTCGAGCTCTGCATTGCTCAGACCCGAACTTTCCCTGCCGAACACAATCGCAACAGGACCTGCCCTGGCACTATTCACCACATCAGTCGCACACACCCTTGGGTCAAGCGCAGGCCACGGGATACTGCGTTCCCTGGCGCTGGTCGCAATCACCCTGTTGCAATCAGTCACAGCAACCGCCAGTGAGTCCACGACCCGTGCCTGGGCAAGAACATCATCCGCCCCCGCCGCCCGCACCGTTGCTTCAGCGCTCGGGAATATTTTCGGCCGCACCAGATAAAGATTCCTGAGCCGCATCGTCTTCATCGCCCGAGCTGTCGCCCCGATATTGCCCGGGTGCGTCGTTTCCACCAGAACTATCCTGATATTGTCAATCACGTTAAACTTCATACGACTATTTCGCTGTAATAATAACTGTTGAACAGGTGGCTCCCCCGGGAGAAACTTATGTATCCGATGCTGAATACCGTTATCCATGCTCCCCAAGGTGTGGAAGATGCTACTGTATGACAGACGGATCTGTACACATGATATCTGTGAAATTTAACACGGAAAGTGAGGCCTGGTGACTCAAAAATCAATAGAGGGGTATGGGTATTGCGCTCTATGTGGCAGTAATGATGTGAATACTGCCAGTCCTCTCCTTACAGCGGCCGGTTTTGATGGAAACGGTAACTATTGCCTCTGCAGGTGTCTTCAATGTGGTGTAGTACAAACTTATCCAAAGCCTTCCACTGATCTACTGGCACAGGCTTACAATTCTGACTATTACGGCAGTAGTGACTCGAAATTTAACCGCCTGCCGGAGCTTTGGTCAAGATTCATCGGCAGAAGGCGTGCCAGGTGGCTGCTGAGACAGCACGGGGGCCCGGACAAACCCCTGCGTATTCTGGATATCGGATGCGGTCGTGGCGTGCTGTTGAATGCCTTTGCAGCTGCAGGTCATACTATAATGGGTACAGAACGTGAAGGTTCACCGTTCTCCGGTTTACCACATATACTATGTTGTGATCTTGCTGACCTTGAGGCACAGACAGGATCATTTGATATTATTGTCCTGTGGCATGTGTTAGAACATCTGAACAACCCTAAAGAGACACTGGCAAAAGCCAGGGATCTACTTGACAATTCAGGGAGCCTTTTTATTTCCGTCCCCAATTTCGGCAGTAATCAGTCACGATTATTCAATAATCACTGGTTTCACCTGGATTTACCAAGGCATCTATTTCACTTTGAATACACGTCTTTAGAGTTGTTACTCCGGACTGTTAATATGAAAATTACCAGACAAAACACGTGTGTATTTGATCAAAACACTTATGGATTTATTCAGAGCATACTGAATTACCTGCCCGGAATTAAAAATAATCATCTTTACAGCTTGCTCAAAAAAGATATGAACGTTACCTCGCTTTTTCTGTCTGTAGCCTATCTGCCGATTTTGTTTCCGCTTATGATTCTTGCTGTCACAGAACATTATATCTCCGGCTTATTCAGGCAGGGAGCATGTCTGACCATACAGGTCACAATTAATAATCATGATTAACAACAAGAAAATAGCAGTCGTCATGCCTGCCTATAATGCAGGCAGAACACTTGAAAAAACCTACCGTTTTTTGCCAATGGATATTGTCGATGACGTAATTCTGGTTGATGACTGCAGCTCTGATGATACATCAGATAAAGCCAGAAAATTGGGTATCCAGCACGTGATACGTCATGATACAAACAAGGGTTATGGGGCAAACCAGAAAACCTGCTACCGGAAGGCACTGGACATCGGGGCCGATATTATCATCATGGTGCATCCTGACTATCAGTATGAACCAAAACTGGTTACGGCAATGGCCTCACTGATAGCCCAGGGAGTATTTGACTGTACATTGGGATCCCGCATCCTGGGCCAGGGGACCCTGAAAGGTGGCATGCCTGTCTACAAGTACATGGCCAACAGGATATTAACCCTTTATCAAAATCTTCTTATCCCTTATAAATTGTCAGAATATCACACAGGATTCCGGGCTTTTTCCAAAACCATTATCGAGAGCCTGCCGCTTGACCAGAACAGTGATGACTATATTTTCGATAACCAGATGCTCTTGCAGATCATCGGAGCAGGTTACTCCATTGGCGAAATCACCTGCCCGACACGTTATCTGGAAGATTCATCCTCCATCGGGTTCATGCGTTCAATCAGGTATGGACTCGCGGTAGTAACGACGACGCTTGAATACAAACTCGCCAGACTCGGTTTTATGAAAAGCAGGCGCTTTGATTTTCGCAAACCCGGTGATTTTCCGCTCAAGTAACCAGCTCCATCTGGGGGCCTTGCTGACCTGCCTGTTACTGGTATGGATCTCCTATTCTGATAACAGTAATCATGAACTGCTGCACTGGGATGATATAACCTACATCACGACCAATCCCTGGGTAACAGATCCATCGTGGTCCGGTATTTCTGATCTCTTTACGTCATTTCACTTGCAAAATTGGCATCCATTCACCTGGCTGAGCTATATACCTGATTACTATCTTTGCGGGAATACTGCCAGTTGCTATAAATTGACAAATACAGGCTTGCATGCAGTGAATGCCTTTCTTGTCTATTGTTTGTGCTGGTTGATGATCAATACCCTGATTCCTGATAATCAGGCACATCAGTCCAGGGTTTTTATTGCCAGTATCATCTCCGCATCCCTGTTTGCCGTACATCCCCTGCATGCCGAGTCCGTGATATGGGCAGCCGAGAGGAAGGATCTCCTCAGCAGCCTGTTTTATCTGTTATCGATAATATTTTATATTCGCCTGCATAACGGCAGGGACTCATGCAGGGCGGATATGCCTTTCCTGTTTTTCTGCTTTTCCCTTTTTTCAAAACCAATGGCGGTTAGCCTGCCAATAGTGCTATTGCTGCTGGATGTTTATCCATTACAAAGATTTGCCTCCAGGTCATCAAGCCAACGTTTCCATATCTGTTTTATCGAGAAAATCCACTATTACATTACTGCACTTGCTGTACTTGCCATAACAATCATATCCCAGGGCGTCGTCAAGACAGTGCAACCTCCGGTAATTGATAAAATCAATATCTCAATTTCCGCCGTACAACATTACCTGCTCGCCTTTTTTTATCCGTTTACTCTGTCTCCTTTTTATCCCATGGAGATACTGAATACGGTTCCACAGGGTTATTTATACTTATCCGGTTTCCTTGGAATGCTTTTTATTGCAGGACTGGTAATGACAAGGCAGAAAGTGTTATTGCTTGTTTTTACATTTTTCCTGATAGCACTACTGCCTGTCATCGGGATCATAAAAGTAGGTGAGCAGGCTTATGCCGACAGGTATACCTACCTGCCGATGACAGGTTTTTACCTGCTGACCGGTTATCTGGCCGCTGAAGCCATCTTCAGGGCTGGCTGGTACCGGGTCATATCGATTAGTGCAATACCACTCGTGATACTGCTTTTGGCCTTGCATACACATCAGTATAAGGACGTCTGGCGCTCTGATTTATCCTTATGGGATTATGTTGTCAGCAAATACCCCCATATATCCACGACAGCACATCAAAATCTCGGCAACAGCTATTACGAACTGGGCAACTTTCATGATGCTGCTATTCAGTATGCAAATGCGATTGAATTGAACAAACACAAGCTTTCAGCTTACTCAAATCTTGCTTTAGCCTATGGCAAACTGGGAGAGAATGAAAAATCACTTGACACCTATATGACGGGAATAACAAATAATCCTGAAAATCCATTGGCGTATATCCAGGCCGGAGATTATTTTTATGCCGACAGACAATATAAACGCGCTTTTGATTACTATAAACGTTCGATCGAGGTCGAGACCAACTATCCATATGGTTTGCTGCGGCTGGGCAGATTATTCATACAGCTTGGTGACATTAAACAGTCAATTCGTGTTCTTGAATCCGTGCCGGCAGATTCCCCCGTCGATCTCGAGGCAAAATTACTGCTTGCACAAGCTCATTCTTATCATAACAAGGATATCGCCCTGGGCATTTTAACCAGACTGAAGAAAACATATGGATATGGCTATGACGGGAGAATTGATAAACAGATTGAGCAGCTTGAATAAATGATACAGACCGGATTGATATTTTTGATCCGGCTATACGCAGATCATCGTTGCACTGTAAAACTGGTTGTTTTCGCCAAGGTATTAAACAACCTGGTTAATTTCATAACTGGTGTGAATACAGGTGATCTTGCCATGTTGAAAATATCTTTTCTGGCGATGCTGCAGTTAAACATCAGTTATGCCCCATTGCCATTATTTCTTGTATTGTCATCCCGATATTGACCGGATGCGTCATTTTCACCAGATCAATCCATGGTATTGTCAATCATGGTAAACTTCATACGGCGATATCAGTGTAATAATATAATCCCGTTAAACAGGTATTTGCCATCCCGGAGAAATTTATGCACCCCATGTTGAATATTGCTATCCGTGCTGCCCGCGCTGCGGGCGATGCGATTGTGCGCCAGATGGATCGTGTACAGGATATCTCCGTCCAGGTAAAAAGCAGGAATGATTTTGTCACGGACGTGGACAAGGCGGCGGAGGCAATCATCATTAATACAATCCATACATCGTTTCCACAACACGCGTTTCTTGGGGAAGAAACCGGCGTAACAGGTAACAGTGATTACCAATGGATCATCGACCCGCTGGACGGTACGACCAATTTCCTGCATGGTTACCCGCAATTTGCCGTATCCATCGCATTACGACACAAAGGTATTCTGGATCAGGCCGTCGTCTATGACCCTCTCCGGCAGGAACTTTTCACCGCCAGCCGCGGCCAGGGAGCCCAGTTGAATAACCGCCGCATTCGCGTCAGCAACCAGCTTACCCTTGAGGGGGCATTACTCGGGACCGGTTTCCCGTTCAGGGATAACGATATTCTGGAAGACTACCTGAATACCTTCCGGGCCTTCTTCCCGATGTCTTCCGGGATCAGGCGGGCCGGGGCGGCAGCACTTGACCTGGCCTATCTTGCCTGCGGACGACTCGATGGTTTCTGGGAATTCAGACTGAATATCTGGGATATTGCAGCAGGCGCCCTGCTGATCCAGGAGGCCGGTGGCCTGGTGGGAGAACTGTCGGGGGGAGTGAATTATATGGATTCCGGCAATATCGTTGCCGCCAACCCAAAATTGTTCAAGGTAATGCTGAAGGCGTTGCGGGATATGCCGGCAACCTGTCAAGAACAAGTATAAAAAACAAGAGTGGCATATCATGATCAATAGACCCGGCAGGCTGGCGATACAAAACACAGAAATCTGCAGGGGTGAAGGATTTATGGATAATGAGTATATCATTATACATTCATAACTTCGGGGCGTTGCATCGATATGAGTACATTACTGCCATTGACGAGTGTGCTGGAATTTCTCATTGAACTGGTGTCCGAGCAGATAACCTCGCTGATCTATCAAAAGTATGTTAAAGAATAACGGACTGTCATCATCATGCGTTCACTACTGAACAAGCTAAAAGGAACATGCTTGCATCCACAGTGGCTATCAGATCGATACCATACTCAATCCAGGCGATTACTGGCTAATATTTTGTCAGGGAGGGTAATTGATATAGGCAGTGGTGATAGCAACCATTCCAGTTATATTGCTTCGGGTGTCGATTTGCTACGATTTGATTATCCAGACACCCATTGTCGCTATAATAGTCCACCCCACGTGTTTGCCGATGCAGCTCAGTTGCCATTAGCAGATTCATCAGCCGATGCAGTTTTATTGCTTGAGGTGCTCGAGCATGTGGAGCAATTCGAGCAGGTTCTAGCCGAGATACAACGCATCCTAAAAGCGGACGGTGAATTGTATCTTTCAGCGCCGTTCATCTATCCGGCACATGATGTGCCTTATGATTTTCATCGCTTTACACGACACGGCCTGGTAAAGGATCTTGCCCGTCATGGACTGAACGTTGTAACTATCAAACAGCACGGTAATTCGTTTGTGGTCGCGCTGCAAATGCTTAATTTGTCACTGTTAGAGCAGGTTAAAAAGACTATGGACTGTTCATCTGTTATGGGTCTTTTACTGGCCATATTTTGCTACCCGCTATGTATTACGATAAACTTGCTCGCCCTTCTCCTACTTGGCTTAAACAATAGTAATGCAGCGGTGTTTGGTCATTTCGTTGTGGCCAGGCCTGTTCGACCCCAGTGTGAAAGCAATTGAATGTTCTACTCCTGACCACATCATTTCCACTTGAAGATGCATCCTCAAGTGGAATTTTTGTTTACCGTCTTTCACGGCAACTGGCAAGGCAACATCAGGTAACTGTTCTAACACCTGCTGATGCGTGGCATTGCGAAGTAATAAAAACTGGTGATATTACAGTCGTGCCGTTCCGATATGCCCCGGTAAAATGGCAGATATTGGCCCATGCGCCTGGTGGAATTCCCGTCGCCTTGAAACGAAATCCATTGATGTATCTGTTACTACCACTACTACTGGGGGGGATGTTGTACGCCTGTCTCAGGAATGGGAAAACGATGGATGTGATTCATGCCAATTGGGCTATCTGCGGTGTGGTCGCGGGCCTTGCCGGCAAAGCCCTCGGCATATCCGTGGTAACTACCCTGCGGGGAGAAGACATGACACGTGCTGCGTGCAAGCTACTGGATAAACTACTTCTGAAACTCTGTATTTGCTTATCTGACGGCATGGTCGGCGTGAGTCAGACCATTGTGGATTTTCTCAGACAAAGGACTGTACCCGGCAAGACCCATGTATGTCTAATTGAGAATGGGGTTGACGATGCATTGTTGTCTATTCAGCGTGAGTATAATGATATCAAGATTTTACGCTTGATTACCATCGGTAGTCTGATCCCGCGTAAAGGTATGGATGTGATCCTGAAGGCGTTGAATGCGTATACTGGCCAGATACCGCTGACCCTGACCATCGTCGGGGAGGGTGTTGAAGAAATTGCTTTGCGACGTTTGGCGCAGGAGAATGATCTGGCCGAGAGGGTGCATTTCATCGGGGCAGTAAAACCCGATCACATACCTCGACTTCTGCAACAGCACGATGTATTGATCCTGGCCAGTTATAGTGAAGGTCGCCCAAATGTCATACTCGAAGCCATGGCTGCAGAAATGCCCGTCATTGGATCTGATATACCCGGTGTGGACGAGCTGGTAAGAGACGGCGAGACAGGCTTTCTGTTTAAGGCCGGTGACACGTCTGAACTGGCTGCCAGCATAGACAGTTTACTGCAAACACAGGCATCTCTCAGGAGGATGGGGCGCAATGCCCGTCAGGACATTCTACAGCGCGGCTTGGTCTGGCAAACTACGGCTGATAAATACTCCACGCTTTACCGAACTGTGATGCGGGCAAACCGATAATGTGCGGAATCGTTGGTCACATAAGCTCTCATCCGGGGACTACTGATCAGAAGGCTGTTGCCCATGGCATGCAACAAATGAGTCATCGCGGCCCAGATGGTGAAGGGCTATTGAATCTACCGTATGTCAGTCTGGGACATAGAAGACTCAGTATTCTAGATATTGTGGGCAGCCCACAACCCTGGTCATCTACCTGCGGTAGATATCACATGGTCTTTAATGGTGAGATTTACAACTACCTGGAACTGCGTGAGGAATTACAGCGGGCTGGTTATCAATTTCGTAGTCGGGGCGACACCGAAGTTCTGCTAACACTGTATCAACGTTATGGGAGTGAGTGTCTGGGAAAGCTGAATGGGATGTTTGCCTTTGCTATATGGGACAGCGAGACACGTAGTCTGTTTATCGCCCGTGACCGTGTTGGTAAAAAACCCCTGTATTATGCGCACAAAAATGACGAACTGGTATTCGCTTCAGAATTGGCAGGCCTGTCTGGTTTCAGCTTTCTCTCTAATGAAGTGAACCTGTATGCGATCAGTGATTTCTTTGCTCATGGATTCATCGGTGAGAACCGAAGCATATTTAAGGAAATACATAAGCTGCCTCCGGCGCACTATTTGATCTGGCGTGAAGGCAAACTGAACATACAGCGCTATTGGCAGATGCCCCTGCCGGTCCATGAGACAAGAACTGAGATGGATCTATGTGAGGAACTCAGGCATCTGCTGGATGATGCGGTGCGTATCAGGCTGCGTAGTGATGTTCCTCTCGGGGCATTTCTAAGCGGGGGGCTGGATTCAAGCATCATTGTTGCAACCATACGGCGGCTGGGCTACGAGCTGTCTACCTATAGCATAGGTTTTGAACAGGGCAGCTATGATGAGAGTCAGCAAGCAGCATCTATAAGCGCACAACTTGACACCCGTCATCATCTGAAGAGGGTGGATATTCTGGTTGATGAAGCCGTTGAACACTGTCTCAAGGCATTTGGTGAACCCTTCGCCGATCCATCCGCCATTCCCACCTGGTATCTGTGCAAGTATGCCAGCACCGAGGTGACTGTTGCCCTGTCGGGTGACGGCGCAGATGAATTATTTGCCGGCTATCGCCGTTATGCAGCGATGCAAATGCTACAGCACTATTTGAAATTGCCTGCCTGGTTGCGCGAAGGGCTGGTGGGCAAACTGGTCGATCTGTTGTCGGAACCCGATACGTATTTTGCCGCGAGCCCGGTAAAAAAACTCAAGCTTTTCTACGCCCTGCTAAGACGTCATGATCTGTCGCCTGCAGATCCTCTGGCGCAAACTTTTAATTACACAGAGAGACAAAGATTATTGGCTGATATCATCCAGCCACCACATCAGTTTGATTTTATTTCAACCTATGATTTACATGGTCAGGATCGAGTGACACAGATGCTCATGGCTGATCAGCATACCTATCTTCCGGAGGATATTCTGACCAAGGTGGACAGAATGAGTATGCGACATGGGTTGGAGGTACGCAGCCCCTTCCTTGATTATCGGGTGATTGAGTTCTCAGATAAACTGCCGTTACATTACAAACTAGGAAACGGCACACAGAAATATCCACTTCGGAAATGCTATGCTGATGCAGTGCCGAAAGAGGTATTGACCCGCACCAAGCATGGTTTTTCCGTACCATTAGCGAACTGGTTCAGGAATTCACTGCGCGACGCTTTTCAAAACCTTGTATTTGATATGGATATGAATACAGGACTGAATCGGACTGAGGTGATGAAACTATGGCAGGCGCATCAAACGGGTCGCAGTGATCATGGCTTTAAACTTTGGAGTATCTTTGTCTACTCATACTGGTGGAAAAATCGATTTGGTAATATATGACCATAAGTGATTATCAACAAGATCTGTCGTTAAAATCCCCGATATTGCTGGATTATGAATATAAGCGTCCGAAAGTGGAAAAAATGCTGGCAATACTCAAGGATGCTGGCGCTATAGGCGACTCAAAAAAGGGTCTTGCGCTCGATATTGGTTGTTCGGGCGGTTTTTTTACTTCAGCGATCACTCCATACTTTAATCAGGTGCTTGGCCTTGATATTGATACCCATGCCCTGAAACTGGCCAACAAAAGTAATGAGGCTGACAATCTGACCTATCTTGCAGGAGATTCCCTGAATCTGCCATTGCCGGATAAATCGGTGGATTTGATCATCTGTAATCATGTCTATGAGCACGTTCCCGATCCTGAACAGATGTTTCGGGATATATACCGGGTTTTGAGTGATGAAGGTGTCTGTTATCTAGGGTCGGCTTCAATGCTGACACTAATCGAGCCGCATTATCACCTGCCATTTCTCTCATGGTTACCCAAGCCCCTTGCACATAGATACATGAGGCTTTGCGGCAAGGGAGATTTCTATTATGAGAACTTACGAACCTATGGTGGCATTCAGGAATTAATTAAAGATTTCAAGATCAATGATTATACGCTGGAGATTATTTCAAACCCGGATAAATTTCATGCCCGAGATCTATTGCCCAAGAATGGATTGCTCAGCAAGATCCCTTTGTTTATCTGGAAACTGTTTTACAGAGTGTTACCGACGTATATACTAATTCTTCGGAAGAAGAGACTATGAACCTTACCCTGCGCAAACAGCTTTTTAGAGCAATAAACTGGATATCCCGGCATTTTTTTGCCAGCCGACTCAATTTCGCTCACATACAGGCTTTCCTGTTCAATAATTCCTTCAAGAAATTTTTTAATTTTTTGCACGTGCATTGGGCCATGAAACGAGGGCACCCAAAAGTAAAGTGCTATCCGTATCTGTTCGTGATGGAAGTAACCAATGTCTGTAATCTCAAGTGCCCGTTCTGTCTCACCGGCAAGGGAATATCCGGTGGGCGTGATGTCAGACACATGGAGTTTGAGGAGGCAAAAAAGATTCTCGATCAGGTAGGAGATTATCTTTATTTTCTTCAGGTATATACCTGGGGAGAGCCGCTATTAAATAAAGATATTATAAAAATCATCGAATATGCCAAACAGAAAAATATCTATGTCATGATGTCTACCAATGCCACGGCGATGACACCTGCCTACAATGAGCGTCTGCTTGAGTCAGAGATAGACTACATCATGGTCGCTATAGACGGTGGTAGTGATGAGACCTACCGGCAATATAGAAAAGGCGGCAACTATGACAAGGTACTTGCCAATGTAAAGGATATGCTCAAACAGCGTCAGGAACAGGGGGGCCATTTGCCATTTCTGGAATGGCAATATATCGTCTTTCGACACAATGAGCATGAGGTTCGCAGTACTGAACAAATGGCCTATGAAATAGGCATTAATAAATTTACCCCATTACCAGCCTATGTTGAGGATGAAGCCTGGGCGGCTACCGATCCGGAGTACCGTACGGATCTCGGTAATCCTGAAAGGCTGTTTAACTGCGCCAGGCCATGGTCTCATCTGAATGTCAGGGCAGATGGAGGTGTTGCATCATGTTGTTACACCTTCTTTAAAAAAGACGACCTGGGAGAACTGAGCAGCAACAGTTTTCTGGAGATCTGGAATAACGATCATTTTCAACAGGCCCGACGGATCATAGTGCAGGCACGCAAGGGTGAGGAACTGGAGAAATCAGAGATTGCCTGTTATGACTGTATGCGCACCGGAATACGGCCTTCATTTATTGAGACGCCAACCGATACCCAGGAAAAACTGCGTGATATAGAAAAGGTTCACAAAGCGGGATGAACGGTTTTTGTTTTGTCTGTTATGCGAAACAGAGTTTCTATCAGTACGAGAGATAATAATTCTCCACACATGATCCATAAGCGGCTGGTGATGGCGAGCAATAGTGCCTGTGCGTCCGGCATGTGTGGAACCAGAAGAAAATAAAGTGTTGTTTCCCGCACACCAATTCCTCCCGGCACAAAAAGAATAATGAAACCTGCAAAGAAGCCAAGCGCCAGGCTTGAACCGACAGGCAGCCATATCTCGTAATCCAACGGAAAAATCATGTTGGAAAATACTACAAACGCAAGTCCGAACAGGCACCAGAACAGGACGTAATAACAGTAGATTGTAAATATGTGTCCTAGGGAGGGTAACGCCACATTGGCAAAAGCCTTTCCAACGCGTCCAGGCATGAAGCGAAGCATGGTCAACATTTTTGGATGCATGCATAAGCCGAGGAAGAAAAACATACCCAGCGCGTGCCATAGACCAAACTGCAGACCACTCGCTTGCAGCAGGGCCGGTAATCCGATGACCAGAGAAGAACTCGCCAGCATCGCGGTTTCGAGCAACAGGCTCAGGCTGGAGGTGGCGATGCCAATGTTTTCACGGCGAGCCAGTTCTGCACGAGAGGCATAAGACCATATACCGCCGGGGATATAGCGGGCGATAGAGGAAATCATCCAGATTCTGATAGCTCTCAGTACGGGAGGATGATGGCCAAGTACCCGCAGAATCAATAACCAACCGTAGGCATCCAGAATAAAAAGCACCGTGATACCGATGATCCCAAGCAGCATGAAAGGGATGGACAACTTAAGGTCAAGTTGTAAGATCTGTGCACTCTGCTGGTAAAGCAGACTCAGCATGAAGCCAAGCGCAATGATAATGAACAGGTAGCGAAGTATTTTCACCGTCAGGTCGTTCGTTTGATCTGCCTGGCAGGTGAGCCGGCTACGGTTGAATTAGCCTCTACAGATTTGTTGACCACTGAATTGGCACCAATAATAACGTTATCACCGATCGATATGCCATCGAGAATGGTAACGCCTGCACCTATCCATACATTATTACCTATGGTGATACCTTGTGCAGTATAACCCTGCTGATTTATCGGCATGTACGTCTGTTCATAAGCGTGTGAAGAGGCAACAATAAAACAATGGCCCGCGATCAGCACATCATTACCTATACGCAGACCACCGTTACCATACAGAATCGTCCCCTGCCCAATACCCGTTCGTTCTCCAATACTCACAAAGCCTTCAGGAGATCCCGCATTGATCATGACATGGCTACGTAAAAAGGAATCCTTGTTAATCGAGATGGCATGTGGATGACGTGAGGTTGCAATTAACTGGACTTCATCGTCTATAATGACTCCGGAATCCAGGCAGATCTGTCGTGGGCATCGCAGGGTTACCTGCCTGCCGACATAGGCCTTGCGATGGAAATGCGGGAAACAAATTGTATACAGCAGATTTCTTATCGCCAGTCCAGGCAGGCCGGGAATATACAGACAGAATCCCAGTAAAAGTTCATGCCAGATAAGGCTGAAAAGCGAGGCATTCTCACCCACCGTCAGACGAATATACCTGCGTAGGGCAGACTCCACGGAGTACTCCTTTGAGATGTTATAATGCTTCTGTGCCTCTGGTTTTTGTTCAGTATTCATTGGCTTTCTATTAATGGCGGCAGGTACGGACAAGCTATCTGACTATCCCGATCAGCATGTCAATTGGAGATTTGTCTTCCTGCGGGGGAATATGCCATAGTCAGTAACTGTGCTCTTTTACGCATAATGATTGTATGGATAAAAAACACGTGAAAATGAATATAGATCGCTTACTGGATGATTTTCCTTGAAATCGTTCGCAATTGCCACCTGTATATCAGGCCATCTACGACCAGGCATATACGAATAATCGTTGCGGACGGAATCCGATCCAGACTCTGTCCCAGATCGTTTAGTCCTGGAGGCATCGTCAGGTTGCAAACCGGGCAATAGCAGGAAGTATTCTTGATTTTGGATACCGCTCACTTAAAATGAATTCTATTTCGAAGCCCGGAATCGAACCAAAACTCTTTGGGCAACTACTGGCAAATGCCAGAAAACTGGAATTGTGAGAACGGAATATGAAATACCGACTATTGGAAATTATCTCGTGCCCGAATTGCAATGAGACATTTGATTTGGAGGTATTCACCCGGGAACATCGGGAAGTTTGTCCGCCAATATCCGATCAACCGAGGTGCCGGTATTGGTGCTTTTTTCATAACAAAGATGTTACCCAAATAGACGCAAAAGAATGTGTTTCCTGTTATCAGAATGAGATCATCTCGGGTCTGTTGACTTGCTGCGGGTGCGGGAACCGATACCCCATTATCCAGAGTGTGCCGCGATTGTTGCCAGCCACGTTGCTTCATGAAGCCCTTGTCAACTACCACCAGGAGTTTTTGGAGGAATACTGGGACAAAATGGGTGAGCAGGATGATCTCACAAAAACTGTTGAAACCAAAAAACTCAAAACACTGCGCCTTTTTGGTTATCAGTGGACAACATTTGTAGATAACTTTGGCTATTACAAGGAAATCTTTCTCGGTTTCGTACACCCGTTTCTGAAAGAGAAGGATTTTGAAAACCAGCTTGTTCTGGAAGTGGGCTGTGGTTCTGGGCGGCCGGCCAGCGTAGCGGCGAGCTTTGGTGCAGAGGTGGTCGGTGTTGACTTGAGCGAGGCCGTGCAAACGGCGCAATCGCTAACCGAACATTATCCCTTGCTTCATGTAGTGCAGGGAGATGTCTACGCGCTTCCATTCCGTCCGCGGTTTGATTTCGTCTATTCTGTAGGCGTACTTCAGCATATACCCGATCCCCAAAAGGCGCTGGCAAGTATAGCCGGGGTAGTCACGCCGGGACAGAGCCTCGTTTTATGGGTATACGGAGTGCGTGAATTATGGTATCAGCCGATTATATGGATTCGAAAAATTACTACACGGTTGCCTTTTGGTATTTTGCGCGTCATTTCCATCACACTGGCTGCACTGTCAGAATTATTTTTGCTTATCCCGCACCGAATACTCTCAAGAATTCCTTTCACCAAAAAACTGGCGGGGAAAATACCAGGACGTATCTACACAAGGTTTCCATTCCGCGAGAATGTCGTTGGCTGGTTCGATCGCCTCGGTGCACCCGTAACCTACTACTTTTCTAAAATCGATGTGGAGACCATGTTGGATAAAGCGGGCTTTGACGATGTACAAATTATCGCAAGACCTGATGCCAGCGCCAGTTGGGTTGTCAAAGCAAGGCGTAGCCTGGCATAGGTGTGATTGATTATACAGACGGGGGCATCATCTCTGTACAGGGGATAGTCCCATAAATTGATCCACAGCTATAAAATAAAGGCTGACGATAAGATCAGTATGTTAAGGGCCTGTATGGAAGTAGGCAAAAACTCAGAGGGCTGACTGGACAGAACAGCGGTATTCTGGGAAATAAAGTTCCGCCGATCGCCGCCATGATGTCCGGGCGATATTGCCTGGCCACACGGTACAGTTTGATATCACGCGTAATCAATTCCCTGAGCAGGGACAGGGACCCCTTGCTTCCCATTGCAGACAACACGACATGTTCGATACCCAGTTTGTCCAGCAAATCGGTGGCTATTTCCTTTTTGCGACTGGTGATGAACACCTCATGACCATGGCTGCGCAGCAGTTGTATCGGCTGGTAAAAGAAGTGCACATAGGCAGGATGCCCGATATCAATAAGAACCTTCACTTACCATCGGTTCTCTGGTAGAGCAGCATCGTAATCTGTTCCGACACCAGACCGATCAGGAAAATCAGCACACTGGTCATCAACAGGAGTGCGCTCATATTGGTAAACCGGCCGATTGTCATATAGGTATATAAATAATGGCTGATCCCCATGGCAAAACTCATCGCACTCAGGGGGAAGAATATTTTCAATGGCGAATACAGGGTCCCGACCTTGAATAAAATCAGCAGAAACCGGATACCATCCTTTACTATCCGGATATGACTGTTACCTGTTCTTTTACCGGCCTTGATGGAGATGTAGGCAACAGAATAACCGGATCGGAAAAATGCCATGGTACTTGTCGTCGGATAGGAGAATCCGTTCGGGTACAGATGCAGGAATTCCCGGAATTTATTGGCCCTGACGGCACGGTATCCGGAAGTCAGGTCCGCAACGCGATGGTTTACTATGAATCCGGCAAATTTATTGTAAATAAAATTCGCCAGGCCACGCCCGAGACTTGCCTGTGATGCTGCATCACGGGCACCCACCACCATGTCAAACCCCTCGTGTATTTTTTCCAGCAGATGCCGGATATTATTCGGATCATGCTGGCCATCCGCATCCATGAAAACGAAAATATCACCACTGGCTGCCCTCGCCCCGGATTTGATCGCCGCCCCGTTACCCATCGAATAGGAGTGTGAGACAACTTCCACCCCGTTGGCCCGGCAAACTACCACCGTATCATCACTGGACCCGTCATTTACTACGATGATCTGCCCTTCCGGATAGAGTTTCCTGAGTCTCGGCAGCAGGATCTTCAGTGCCTCAGACTCATCCTTTGCCGGGAGAATGATACTTACTCTGTTTTCCATAATCTGATATTCATGTCTGGTGGTTGGCTGATCATTTTGATAATTCATCTACAGGATATGCCATATGCCAAGGATATAGTAATACAAAATGATGTGCCTATCCTTGAAAACTCCCGGACGGTTATTTCCTGATAATTTTCCACTCGGTACCGTAACGCTGCGTCAGTTCGTCCATCATCTTGTATGCTTCTGCCCTGTATTCGTTGGTCAAAAGCACAGAAATCAGCTTCACTTTATAGGCCAGGTTTTCCGGATTTCTTGCCACGATATCACGCATAATAACCAATGCCTTTTCTTCCCTGCCAGGCACGGTAACAAGATAGGTCGCATAGATATACAACACATCATCACGCAGGCTTCCCTGCAAGCCCGGATTGTCCAACAGGTTGGTGAATATTTCCTGGCAGGTTGAATCGTCCGTATTGCAAATCGCTTCATTCCTGCAATTAATGAAACGCAGCAAGGCTTTCATATCATCAGCAACCACCTTCCTGTTCCTGAAAGCGTTCAGGATCTCATCCAGCAATGCCTGATCCCGGGGTTTGCCATACAGGACCGTCATATGATAAAGCACAATTGCCCTTTCAAGTTTCCTGCTTCTGTCGGCAAGCAGATAGGCATCCCTGAAGGCCTGCAGGGAAACACCGGCAAAAACAGGATTACGTTCCGCCTCATATAATTTCATGTAGGTATATCCAAGCTCATAATGCGCCCCGGAAGAAGCCGGGTGCCGCTGCACCATTCTTTCCGCCAGCAGGGGAATATTACTCCAGTCATAGGCCATACTTGCCGTTACCGACGCGAACAACAGGCTGATGATGGCAAAAACAGGATTGCTGTTTATGTTCTTTGACAGATTCAGTAGCATCCTGAGTGACAGGACCAGGATCACAACCAGACCTAATGAAGGCAGATAGTTTCTGTGTTCAAAAACCAGGATCAGTGGAAAAATGGTGGATTCCAGCGCATGGCCGCACAGGAAAAAGGCGATCCCGAAACCCAGCCATGGGAAACGCCCTGCATATTTAATCCCGGCTGATACAATGAAAATGATCCCGATGATGGATAGCAGTGTAGTCAATGGTTCCCACAGGCCTGCAGATACAATGAAATCATCGTGATAAAGACTGAATAAATGGGCCTGTGGTAACAGTATCTGGCTGATATAGAACCAGATAACGCGGGATTCGGTCAGTACTCTCTGCTGCAGGTCGAAGGGTCTTGTGTCATAGCCTGCCAGCAAATCACCAAACACCGACAGATAGACTGCTGCACAAAAAGGCAGGGCGACAGTCAGCGCATAAAAAATATTCAGGTACTGGCGTACCCTTCCACTGGTTACCTGCCACCGATAAAGGAAACATTCAAATACAAGCAGGTATAAAAATAAAAGCAGCCCGGTTTCCTTGTACATTGCAGAAATCAAGCCAGCCAGGATAACCAGCCCCAAACCACCTGCCATTTTCCAGGATCCGGGGAGTTGGGTTTCGCGGATGCGCTGATAAATGTATATCCCGATGAGTGTGAAGGTCGCAGCCATACTGGTCATGCGCTGTACCACATAAAGAACGGATGTCAGGTTGATGGGATGGACTGCCCACAACAGGGTCACCCAGAAAGCGGTAAGCTCTGGACCCAGCCTGCCCCCGGAGAATTTATCATGCCTGCCAAGAAAATATAAAATGCGGCGGACAACAATGAAAACAAGTACTGCATTAACAGCGTGAACAGTAATGTTAAACAGTTTGTATCCGAGTGGGGAAAAACCGCTTAATTTGAAGCCCAGGTAAAAACTCAGCATGGGCAGGGGACGTCCCAGAGGTCCGGCGATACCTGATTTCATGGTCTCCCATGCGCCTGCAATACTGAAACCTGAATTGCTGATAAACTCGTTTTGCAGAATATTTACGTAATCGTCATAAATGAATCCCCCGGGCAATCCGGGCAGATAAACCAGGATTACTGCAATAACAAGCAAGATTGTATAACGCCAGTTCACCACCAATTCCCGGGCCAATATATTGTCAAGGTATGAACAATTCCCATCCCGGAATTTTCAGACCGCGAAAACTAAAATCATGATAAATGCCTGTCTTGCATCATTAGTATCGATACCTCCCGGTACAACGGAAACCCTGATTATTTAAACTGGGTTTGCTCAATATCATTCCGGATAATACCGCGTAATCTCGCAATCTCTTTAGGGTAATCCAGGGTGCCCCGTCCGGAAAGGATGGCATTTTTCGCCTGCGAGATAGATTCCACCCTTTCCAGCAAGGCCTGGGCTTCCGCATACTGGTCATTGGTCGCCAGAATGGCTACTTCCAGCAGGCCTGCATCCACATCCGGGTAATACGACTGGGCGCGGATAAATGCATCCAGTGCCAGAGCCCCTTTTCTTTCCTCTGCATAAAGCACACCACGAAGATGTGAAATTACCCGTTTCGGACCATTTCGTTCCCGTATACCCGGATTCAGACTGAAATTATCCAGAAAGACATGCGCCCTTTCACGTCCCAGATTTACACATCCCTGATCATGAACCACCATAACAACTGACTTTAATAATTCATACTCTATGGTCTTGTACGATACATTTTTAAACAAGGCACCCAGTTCGGAGAACCTCTCCCGTGCATCCAGACCATGCAGACAGGACTGTATAAATATATTCATCTTGATGGGCATGCTGTCAGACAGGATATCTTCAGCACGTAACAATTCCTGCAGCGCAAGCTCCCGGTATCCTTTCCTTTCCAGGATCAGGGCAAGAACACGGTGGGCACGTTCTGAATACGGATATCTCTCCACAGTCATCATGGTCAGGGCATATTCATCACCCCATAACGACGCCCGTTGTGCCGTCACAACTGCCGGTATACAAATCAGTAACACCCCGACCAGATAGCGCAAACCCTTTGCCTGCAAGACAGTTTCCAGAAACAGGATCACCGGATAAAAAAGAAACATCACCGGCAAATAATTTCGATGTTCGAAATACAATTCCAGGGGGAATATCGTGGATTCGATCAGATGACCGGCCAGGAAAAACAGGATCGCCAGTCTCAGGGGCGACCATACCTTCCTGCTGGCAGCCACAACGAGCAGGAGGATGATTCCCAGGATCGCAATCAACGTCCCGGGTGGTGAAAACAGGCCGGTCGATAACGGGTAATCATCCGCATACAGACCACGGGGCATCCCGGCGGGAAAGAACCAGCTGCCAAGATAATCCCACAATACCCGGGCCTCCGTCAGCAGACGTTCCATTAAAGTGAATATCCGCAGTTCGTACGCATCCACAAGTCGGCCGCTGACGATGTAGTACACAAAATAGGCAATAATCAACACCACGGGTGCTACGAGGAACAGACCATACCAGCGGCGGGCAGGCGGTTCACCTACACCTGACAGCACCGTTGACTCCAGTACCAGTATAAATAATGGCAATAAACAGCCGTTTTCCTTGCTCAAGACCGCCAGTCCGGTACCGGCAACGATGGAAATACTCATGACAAAATAACCCTGCCATGGCACCGTCCCGAGCAATCTCCTGCCGAAGCAATAACCCACCAGTCCGGCCAGCACAAAGAGTGATGAAAGCTGGGTCATCCGTTGTACCACGTAGAGGGTGGTAGACACATTAAAAGGATGTAACAGCCAGGCACCTGCGGCCAGGACGGCCACCCAGGCGATCCGTTGCCGGTGCTGACCGTTCGTCCGCACGGATTCCAGTATCAGGTACAACCAGCACAGCATGACACCGTTCAACAGATGTAGCATCAGGTTGGTATACTTGAAGCGCCAGGGATCAGCAAAGGAAGCCCCATCCAGCAGAAAGGATAATTGTGAGATCGGACGTCCCAGTGGCCCAGTGTGGTCACCGAATACAAACAAACGGAAGCTTTCCCAATCGTAAATGCCCCCATACTTATCCAGTGCCGCGACAGACCCGAAATCATCAAATAAAAACGGGCCGTCCAGGCCGGGGAGGTATACGAGAAAAGTCAGGACAAGGAGGGAGAAGAAGACCGGTGCGGGTAGACAGTACATGCCGCTATTCTAAATAAAAAACCCCTCGGAATGAGGGGTTTTTTTCACGCCTGATTTACTAGGCGTTTTGATTAACGGCAATTGGCAGGTCGATACTTGCTATCCACATCACCACCGGTACACACCCACTCGATCGAGCCGGCAGTCGTGGTTGGGGACAATAAGAGAAAAAGCCCGTCTGTCACTTTTTCGTTGTAGGTGATGGTAATTACGCCATCCGCACTAACAACTGAGGTGACTGCATTACCGGTGATAGTGAGGGAAGCACCTGCTGAAGTATTGTTTGACGGCCATGTACCGTTGGCGCCATAGAATTCCGCAACCCCGGTCTTGACGGCACCCGCCAGTTGCAGACCTTCCGAGACATGGGCACGCTTGGTGTAGTCCTGATAGGACGGAATCGCGACGGCGGCCAGGATACCGATGATGGCCACGACGATCATCAACTCGATGAGGGTAAAGCCTTGTTGCATCTTTTTCATTATGAACTCTCCTTACAATTGAAATTTAGCTAAACTCGACAGCGGCAACACTTCTGTGTCACTTGTCTTCAAAATAATCACGATACTGACGATATCGATCATTGACGATGACATTCAGTATCATGATTGTACCCTGTAAGTACGCAGGATCCATACCAACCCATGGGGCAGGCTATTCTACCATCAATAGCATTCTAATTAATTGATTTAATAATAGATTTTTAAATCGGCTCCCAGTCTTTATCTCATCGCTTCCCTTGTAAACAGACATAGTTTGTCAGTTTGTGACGCAATACGTCACCTACCCGGTGTCATCATCCCTGAACAAGCTCTCGACACCCGACACTATTCATCCCTCTACTAATCCAGTCCCAGTTTTTCCAGACGATAACGCAGCGCCCGAAAACTGATCCCCAGCATCCGGGCGGCCGCGGTCTTGTTCCAGCGTGTCTCCTCAAGCGCCTTCAATATGGTTTGTTTCTCGACATCATCCAGATAGGAATCGAGGGCCTTGCCCTCTCCGGTCAACGACCCTGCTTCTCTCAAATCAGGCAGTTTCAGGTCTGCAACAGCAACGACATCTCCTTCACACAGCGTCATTGCACGTTCCAGGATATTTTCAAGTTCCCTGACATTGCCGGGGAAACGGTAATGCATCAATGCAGACAGGGCATCTTTCGCGAGTTGAATGTGCCTGTCTCCCGATTCCCGGGCAAACCGTTCCAGGATATAGGAGACGAGTAACGGAATGTCCCCGGCACGTTCCCTCAAGGGAGGGACCTGTAACTCGATCACGTTGATGCGGTAGAACAGGTCCTGCCGAAACGCAGCTTCCTTTACCAGCGTTGCGAGGTCCTTGTGGGTCGCGCTCAGGATACGCACATCAACGGAGATTTCACCGGTGGCCCCAACCGGGCGAATACTCTTTTCCTGTATGGTACGCAGCAGTTTCACCTGCATGTGCTGCGGCAATTCCGCAATCTCATCCAGAAACAAGGTACCTCCCTGCGCTGCCTGGAACAGTCCATCCTTGTCCAGGCTTGCCCCCGTGAAACTGCCCTTTACATGACCAAAAAATTCACTCTCCATCAATTCCGCAGGGATTGCACCACAATTGACAGGGACAAACGCCCGGTCTGAGCGGGGCCCCTGTTCATGGATCATCCGCGCCACCAGTTCCTTGCCGGTGCCCGATTCCCCGCTGATATACACCGGCGCCTGGCTGCGTGCCAGCTTAACGATGGTTGCCCGGGTATTGCTGATGGCCTCACTCTCACCGATCAACTGGCGCTCGGTGTGAAACTTTTCACCGGTCAAGCGGAGTGCGCCCTTGACCACGGTACGCAATAAATTGAGGTCCACCGGCTTGGTCAGGAAATCAAAGGCGCCGGATTTCAGCGCCTGGATAGCGGATTCCATATTGCCGTGGGCCGTGATAACGGCGACCGGCAGGGACGGGTAGTTTTTCTGCAGGTAGGAAACAAAATGCACGCCATCGCCGTCCGGCAGTCTCATGTCCGTCAGGCAGATGTCAAAATGCCGGTTCTTGAGCAATTTCCTGGCCCCTGCCAGGGTCCCGGTACAGATACTGTCAACCTCCATCCGCTGCAAGGTGATAGCCAGTAACTCAAGGATATCCGGTTCATCATCAATGATGAGTGCCTGTTTTATATTACGAGATTGCATGGCCCTGGCCATCGTCCGCGTAGGCAAAATTGATCCGGAAGGTACAACCTCCCGGACGGTTGGCATGCAGATTCAGGCTTGCCCGGTTTGCCTCACAGAGTTCACGTGCAATATACAAACCCAGACCGGAACCTTTTGCCTCCGTCGTAAAGAAAGGTTCAAACAGCTGCTCCACCATTTCACCCGGGATGCCGCGACCGTGATCAATAACATCGATATAAGATCTCCCGGTCTCTGACCTGATGCCACAATGAAATTCCAGTAGCGGGTTTCGTTTACTGTAGCGCAGGGCATTCTCGCACAGATTCCACATGATTTGATGCAGCTGGCCGGGATCAAACAGGGCCATGAGATTATCCGTCTGCATGACCACCTGCACTGCCGCGTGCGACAACTGGTTCCTGGCTGTAAATTCTTCAATGAACCGGTCCAGCCAGCCCCTGAGTTCAATAGTTTCAGGTATGGCCGCCTCACGCCTGCTCAGGCTCAGCACATTTTCAATGATCCTGTTCACCCGGCGCGAGTGTTCAGTAATAATCCGCGTGAGGCGTTTGTCTTCCATTGTGAGCAATTCTGATTCGGACAGGAGCTGGCCGGCATGACTGATGGCGCCCAGCGGGTTCCGGACCTCATGCGCAAT
>Ga0154767_1084_pt1 | contig 33287 bp, 29 predicted proteins | sample Rifle2008BG16ft_FD_105775 | JGI IMG/M metagenome (GOLD analysis project Ga0154767, IMG submission 105775) | Gammaproteobacteria bacterium RBG_16_51_14 | reverse complement strand
CAGCATGTATGCCCATGAATCATACCTTCGAAATCCTGGTGTCTCAATATTATTCTGAATCCAGTTACACCTGATTGATCAGGTGTTGTATACAAACCATGTAACAACAGAATCTGCCGTTCCTGTTTGATTATTGCCTGCCGGCGATCAATTATTAATACCATAAAGGAAAGAAATTCAATCAGGCGGTAGCGAGATCGTTATCAACCACCAGACGAATCGGTAAAGATCTGTCCCCGTCAAGAACGGCCTTCAAATCCGTATACTGTTCGGGCGATAACCAGGCAATCTCACATTCCAGACCGTCAGCCATCCGGTTGAATGCGCGATCCAACAGACCACGCTGAATTAAATCACTGACAGGATGGAAACCGGCCCCGAGTTCAACAGATTTGACCAGAAAAAGGTGTTGTGCCTGCAATGTCCTGACCAGCCAGGCGGCAAGGCTATCTGCCGTGATATCCCAACCCGGTGTGATTTCCAGGTTCTGTATAAGCAGAGAGGGCAACCAAACTGCCACCTTGCCAGCCTTCAGGATGGTTGCTATTTCATCAGTTGATCTTGCAACATGGAGACGTCGTTCCATGCCTTGCAGCATCAACCCGTATTGATCCATGGCAAGCAACGCCATGTAATGTGCTGCAAGTTCATCGAAGTTCCAATACTGTTGGGCACGGCGTACCTGGTCGGCAAAAACGCCTCCACCCGGGACAATCACCACCTTCCCGCCCCCATGTTCCGCTATTTCCGACAGCCACATCGGTAATTGATAAGAAAACTGAAGGCTGCCGCCGAGTTTAACTACCCACATTCAAGGCGATCCCGGTTTCAAACAGTTTCAGCATGGTCCGTACCTTATCGAAACACTCCCTGTATTCCGTCTCCATGCGTGAATCAGCAACGATTCCGCCACCAGCCCAGCAGTAAATCCTGTCCCGGTGATGCACCAGGGTGCGGATGGCGACGTTACTATCCATATTGCCGTCAAAGCCGATATAGCCGATTGACCCACAATAGACACTGCGGCGGTGCGGCTCCAGTTCTTCGATAATTTCCATGGCACGCAGCTTTGGTGCACCGGTAATTGAGCCCCCCGGGAAACAACCACGGAGGAGATCCAGTGCATGACAACCCGGGGCCAGACGTCCGGTTACCGTACTTACCAGATGATGGACTGTGGCAAAACTTTCCAGGGCAAACAGTTTGGGTACAGATACGGAACCAGGTTCACAGGTCTTGCCAATATCATTGCGCAACAGGTCAACAATCATCAGATTCTCGGCACGATCCTTTTCGCTTTCCAGCAGGGCTGCCGCCAATGCCTTGTCTTCATAGGCAAAGACTGATCTGGGCCGGGTTCCCTTGATGGGTTTGGTTTCAACCAGTCCGTTCGTGACACTGAGAAAACGCTCCGGAGATGAACTCAGTATGGTTACCTCCGGAAGATTAAAAAAACAGGCATAGGGGGCAGGATTGAGTTTTCGTAACTGCAGATAGGTACCCCATGGATCCCCAGAAACCTTCACAGAAAACCGTTGTGCGAGGTTAACCTGATAGCAATCCCCCTCATGAATATACTGTTTTATCCTGGCAAATGCACCGGCATATGTTTCCTGGGTCATGTTTGATTTGACTTCGGAATTGACCGTAAATCCATGCGAGCGATGCAACACACTGGCTGAAAATATATCCTGCAATTGAGACCAGTTTTCTGATGTTGATGCATCTTTTCCAAACCCGGTCAACCAGGTACGACGCTTGTGATGATCGACAATCACCGCCCAGTCGAACAACCCGACAGCCATTTCGGGAATGGTAATATCGTGTTCCGCAAGCTCTGGCAGATTTTCTATTCTTCGTCCGAGATCATAGGCAAAATAACCAAGTGCACCACCACAAAACGGCAAGCCTGTCAGATTCGCCCTGGGTTCCTGCAAACAGGCTTTAACCAATACAAAGGGATCGTCCGTTGTTATGCTGGTTTCCCCGTTTTTCGTTATTTGTGTTTCCTTTCCAAATGTTTCAAGCGTGAGATACGGACGTGCAGCCAGGATGTCGTAGCGACCCGCATCTGTATAGGGGTAACAGCTGTCGAGAAAAATACTCCACGGCTCATCGGCGATGGCTGCAAAGACCTCGGCCGAATCACGCCTGTATGGCAATTCTGAAAGCTTTGATGTCAAAGACCTCTCCTTGCAATTTGTGCAATAGAAACTGCAGGGGCACAGCTGGCTGCAGCCATCTGAAAAGCATTACCCACATCAAGTAATTCAGCAAAGTCCTTATAAGGATGGCCAGTCCGATGTGCCAGTTTTTTTACCAGGAATCGACCACACCCCGCACCGATTAAAGGAGTGTGATCAGTCATCGTTTTATTTGACAAAACATGAAACAACGCCTGTGTGATCTGCTGTAATTGTTTTTCGGCGATAAACAAGGCCACTTGTCGCCAGTCTGATAAATTCCCCCCTTCCCCCGCATCAGTACCGAGCATACGTGCAAGTCGTTTCCTGCTGGCATCGGGTGTCTTTGCCGCACCATCCGGTGGCACCATCATGTCATCATTTTCATTCAGTTCTCCCGTCAGGCGATAGATATCTGCCATTGTGGAAAAACACTCTGCCATGAGTGATTGCCATTCTCCTTTATAAGGGACCCGGTCCACGATAGCCATTACAGGTGTGCGTATGATCCCTGTATAGACCAGTTCATTATATTGCAGACGTTCCTGGTCAGTACTACCACGCTGGCAACAGCTGCCCGATTTAAATGGAATGATATCTGTCGTCGTACTGCCAACATCAAGCAGAATTCCATCGGCGAGTTGACTGGCCGCATAATTTGCTGTTGCGTACCAGTTAGCAGATGAAATCTCTTCAGCATGCGTTTCAACAGATGATGGATCCAGTAATCCCGACCGACCGGCATATACTTTGACATGGTTACCGAATCGTTGTGTGAATCTTGAAACAAGTTGTAATACACCGGCACGACGATCATAAAAGATATCGACCAGTTCAGCGGTCATTGTTATCACATGTATGACTTTGCCTTCAGAAGGTATGTGTTGTGCGGCGCTGTCCAGTGCCTGCTCAAGATATTTCATGCCGAGCCAGAGAGGTGATGGAAACTGCATGGCCTTGTTGATCATCCCTGATTTATCTACCACAGCCAGTTTGAGATGTGCACCACCTATATCCCAACCAATAAATGTATCTATTGTCATTACATTATTGCAAAGTGATGGTGACAGGAATTTTTTTCCCCAGTTTAACCGATGGTAGTTGTCCAGTTTCAAATAAATCGATAATCATGGCAACAGGATTAATGCCAATTGATTGTCTTAATCCAACATAGGAAGTCGTCAGCCGCGGATTTATTTCGACAATGAGCGGGCCGTTATCGGTTAAAACCAGGTCGACACCTACATAGCCTGCTAATCCCGGTATCGCCGCTGCAATCGCAACTGCTGCCGGTTCCAGCACTGACCATTGATCTGCCAGTCCATTGACAACGATACCTTCCAGGCGTCCTCTTGCTTCATGGAATATAAATTGCTGTCGATTGCAGGCTATTAACATCCCTGTTTGCTGATAACACAATAATGACAAGCTGGCAGGGATCCCCCTGATGTAGGGCTGAATAATATAATCTTCCTGTTTTTGCAACGCATATACTGCTTCTTCAAGCGACTTGCGTTCACAAAAATACCTGCAATCTCTTCCCCCTACTCCGTCATCCGGTTTGAGAATCCAGCCATTATCAGAATCCGGAAAACTTCCATCAAGTGTGTACGTTTCGATAACCGGAATCTGATGACGCAACAGATGTTGATATGTTTTCAGTTTGCTGCTGGTTAGAGCAACCCCCTCAGGCATACATCCGAACAGATGACATCCGCATTCCAGGGCAAGTTCAGATAATCTCAGCAAGGCGTCTCCTGTTTCCGGGGCAACAGGCCAGACGGCGTCAACCGTTTGCATGATACTGCACCAGATCTCCCATACGTTACTATGTTCATCCAGTATCCTGCATTTTTCCGGGTCATTCCTGAGACGATAATCACGCGTCGTAACGATATCCGTTATCCCTGCCTCATTCACATCACGCATCAGGGCCTGCAACATCATTTCACCTTCATGGACCAGGTCTGCCGGTAAGGATGTCTGATGCAAACCACCTCCCGTGATAAACTCGCAGATGAACATTCGCATTAGCTTTTTAAATTATGTTAATTATACCTGTTCTCGATATCAGCCAGGGTCACGTTGTACATGCCCACAAAGGGATGCGAGACAACTATCAGCCTGTGCAATCCAGGCTGACAACTGGATCGGATCTACATGAAATCATCAACGCTTTCCTGTCATTGTACCCGTTCGAAATTATTTATATTGCTGATCTGGATGCAATCCAGGGTCATGCCGGAAACCGATCTCTCATCAAGTCACTACCGGGTCATTTTCCAGGTATCTGTTTCTGGATTGATGCCGGCGCAACACCAGAGCATGACCTCCCTTATCATGGAGTCAAGGGATTTCAATCTATCCTTGGCAGCGAAAATAGATTGAGCTTTAAAGACACTTCCAGACTATTAACCAGCCAGCCTGAACCTGTCCTTTCCCTGGATTTTTCCGATTACGGGCTGATCGGTGATCAGGGATTGTTACATAATCCTGATCAGTGGCCGAGGCGAATCATCGCCATGACCATGCATCGCGTTGGATCGTCAAGTGGACCTGATTTTGAAAAGATTCAAACAGTTCTTGATCTTGCACCATCAAAACAGGTCTTTGCGGCGGGTGGTATCAGAGATGAGCAGGATATTGAAAATCTGAATCAATGTGGTGTCGCTGGTATCCTGATAGCCACCGCCCTGCATGACCTGACCATCACATATGATATCATTTCTTCCAATGCCTATAAAAAAATGCCCCGTTGACCGGGGCATTCAATTCTACTGGCCAGGTAAGCCAGCCAGACATCTTTTTTTGTTATTGACTGCTTATGAGTGTGCCGCGAATGGATGAGAAGCTTGACCACGCTTACTCAGGACTTCAGTTGCCTTTGGCTCACGGGCAACCGCACGCTTGATGGAGAGCTTGGTCGCTTCATAGTTGTAGTCCTGGATCTTGGCATCGTCTTCTGCCAGCCAGTGGATGAATACACCAACCGAGATAAAAACATCATCCGCTTCGGCCGCTGGTATCGTACCGTCTTCTACGCAATCCATCACCGCCATGGCAACCCCGCGCTGGGCCGGGCCAAACATCTGTACAGCCTGGGTAGCACCTTTAATAGTGACCTTGTTGAAAAGAATGGTATTCGGCTTGCATAAAAGGTTTGGTGCAACAACAGCCAGCAGGGTGCTGAAACCATCCTTGTTATTAGTCAGTGCGTTGCAGAATGCAGATTCTGCGGCACTGCCACGAGGACCCATCATCAAATCAATATGTGCAACCTCGTTACCATCACCAACCAGTGCCTCACCTATAAGTACTCTATCAATGACTGCCATTTTCTTGTCTCCTCCACATAGAAAGCTACAGAGTTTTTCGAAAATTGACATAGCTGCCTTCCTATATGTTGTTTATTTATTAAAAAAGAGGGGTCCCCTCGCCTTATCGCTGATCGGAAGCATTGCTCCCAATCTGCATAACCAAAATTACTTAATCCCCAACCAGATTGTAAACCAGCAGACTGGCTGCAGTTAAATCTGCACTGGTGCCAGGGTTTATATTCGAATCTTTAAGTTCCTTGTCGAAATCCAGTAATTGCTGAAGGTTGTTTTCTGGATAATTACTCTCTTTAAATTGCCTGGTAATTGGACTTGTTCTAATTCTTATTTTTTCTGCAATCCCCGGGCCGAATTTACGTTGGATATGGGAATCCGGAAAATCTGCCATAAGCGTAAGATAGCAGGCAACGGCCGCCCATTCAACACTATTCCATCGTAAAATGTAATCTTTTATGCAGGCCAGACCAGTGGTGAAGATATCTTCAAAACCGTTTGCATATTGACAGGCAATTCGATCTTGTTTTCTGACATAGCTCATCGCTTCCAGAAGCCCGCAATCCGGTGCTGATATGACATCATGGGCATCAGTTCGCCCCAGTCCCCCCGGGTTTGCGAGACGAATGGCCTCAAACACAAGTTCCGCATCCTGTTTATCAAGTTCCTCCAGTTCAAGCTGGAGACATTCTCTTAGCAATTTTCCGTTCTGACATCGTTCTGCCGCTTTAATCAATGGGGCAAATAACAGCAACATGCCCAGGTTGGTATTACAATTGATAACGTCATGGGTTACACGGACACTTTCCAGAATACGTTCCCCGATAGAAGCATGTGTATTACACAACAGGGGTGTCGTAAGTTCTGCACTGTGGATAAAATCATCCACCGTCATATCATGACCGTCGGCATAACGACTGACATTGCCAGGTTTGAGTGCGTTGACCTCGCTGATGAAACTGGCGAGGACGGCCTTTTTTATGGCCGTAGTTTCCATTTCTGGTTATCAGGGGAGAACCGTTAGAGCCTCGTTTTTTGCAATCTTGCTGATAAACGAGTCAATAAGGCGTGAGGCAATATTGAAATCCGTGACTTTCTGCAGGCCAAACCACGCCGGTACACTGTTAACTTCAATAATGTGCAGATTGCCATCTTCATCCGGTATCAAATCGACACCTGCATAATCCATGTCAAGTACGCGCACTGCAGCTTCAGATAATTCTCGCGTTCTGGTATCCAGCTTTAACACCTCGCATGTTGCACCCTGCGCCCGATTTGTGATCCATGTTTTTCCCCGTCGCAGCATTGCGGAACATGCCTTGCCATCAATGACAAACACGCGAATATCAAACCAGGCATCATTTGGCCTGTTAACATAGGATTGCAGGTAATACACACCAGCAAATTTCTCGTCATGTACAAGATCGGTTGCTGATTCGAGCAGGTGGATACCGATGCCTTGTGAACCAAATAATGGCTTCAGTACCAGGCGCCTTTTCGCCAGGGTTTCCCGCTCCAGAATGGCATTGGCTTGCACTTGTGATTCGCAGATCCAGGTGGCAGGTGTGGGCAATCCGGCCCGGCTGAGTAACAGACTGGTCAATGCTTTGTCTACTGTGCGTTCAATCGCCCGTGGTGCATTATAAACACAAATATCAAGGTCCTTGAGGGCGTGCAGAATATTGAGACGGAAAATAACCTGTTCCAGACTTCCGCCCGGGATACCCCGGACGAAGACTCCAAGAGGTAACCTCTCTCCAAACCCGGGTAACATCAGATCCTGTGCAAGATCTGTACAGATCAGACATTCCGTGAGAGAAACATACTGGCTGCCCAGACCATGGGCCTCGAGTGATTGGGACAACTCGCTGCCATGCCAGCCAGGGTCATCCGTAATGATCGCTATCTTATTGATTTTCTTAACCACATTTATTACTGAACGATTTATTCAACAGTTCTTTATCAATTCTGCCTGCACGATAGGTCTTTCCACTTTTCATGGCGGTTACCGCAACGCGGGCGGGGCTGAACAGCATGGGATCAATCTTGTAAAAATCATAGCCTGCTGCCTTAAATACATCTCCAAACGGTTGTCCATAGTCATCCGAAGCGCAACTGGGAAGTTTATTCGCCAGTTCTTCCGCCTCGCTGTCTGTGGCTTCGACAAACAGATGGATTTGACCGGCAAACAGGATGGCATCATTGGTACGGCTCATTGCCGTCATGAAATCCTTCGAGGGTGGACATACCGGCGCACTCCCGGCACCATCCACGATATATTCGAGTGGGAAACCCAGGGCATGCGTCTTATGCAGCGCAGTTTCCAGAACCCTGGCAACCACCTGAACACAACCGCTCAGACTGGAGGTGGGTGTAAGTATGATGGTCAGGTTATTTGCAGCAATCCCGCATTGATCGGCGATTTTTTTGGCAACCGCAACCGGTGGAATCCTGTCAACTTCAACAACGATACAGGTCTTGTCGCTTTTGTCCCGATAACCTAATTCATTAAATAATTCTTCCTTGCTTCCCATCGCCCTTGCCGGTCCTGATCCCAGTGCATTGAATGCCTCCTTTCCCTCCCCATGGCTGAGACTCCAGCCGGCATACTGACTGGCAAGACATGCAATAACGGGATGTGATGTATGCACATCGACATACCATGACCAGTTTTCAAATTCAGTCGAGGCTCGCAATTTAACTATACCCAGGCCTCCAAGACAGATTTCTCCGATCCGGCGGCCAACCTCAAGGCCACCACGCACACTGATCCCGGCATCGATTATGCGCGTTCCATTCTCCAGTTCAGATACACACACACGCATTGCATCTGCATTGACTGCAAGATCCTCAACCAATTGCGCTGCATGCGTATTGACACTGGGCATGTTTTGACTACGATTCACGTTTCCCCTCCGGATTTATTGTTTTAGGAAGCCCTGAACAAGTCCATCCCGGGCTTAACCAGAGACCGGAAAGTGCAAACGCGGGTTCCACTTTCCTCACAAAATCAACCACTTTGAGCAGTCAATTCTGGCGGTACCTCCCTGTACCGCAGAAACCCTGATTGCATCAGGGTTTCCTTAAATTTTATGCTGCATCCTGCCAACGAAGTAATTCGGCTTCTACAACCAGTCGACGATCATATAATAACTTTTTGATTTTCGCTTGCTCCTGACCACTGGCCGTAATGGTACAGACCGGTTCAGCAAACGAAATCTTTCGCCCTGGCCGTGGTCGATCCGACGTCCAGGAAGGCCATTTCATCTGCGCTGGAATGTACAGAGTCTGCCTGGCATAAAGAATGATATAGGCATGAACATGGTCATCATGCGCCGGATTTTGTTCAGGGAGTTCTCCGTGACATGCCTGTATGTGGGCACTGAACAGGCTCCTGCCCCGCTCATGTAATTCAAAAGTAGCTGGTGGCCTTGGATTGATCTCAATGACATTAACCTGTTGTTGCCGGTCAAGGACATAATCAAGACCGCAAAGCCCCTTTAACCCGGTGGTAACCACCAGCTTGTTGATCACGTCCGACATCCACTTGTTGAACGCTTCAGCTGGTGCGGCCAAACTGATGGCACCGCCGTATTTGAAGGGTGTCTCAATAAAATCATCCGCATGCCAGAGTTTACTAAAACCCAATACCTGTGCCCGTTTGCCATCGGCCAGGAATAATGCCGAACAGGACTCGCCTTCGATGCACTGCTGGAAATAAACTCTACTGCCAGGAAGCGCCTTATTCTTATCCAGGCGAACAATGTGGTCACCCCCCATCCCACCAGTCATCTTACACAACCAGTTATGGCCCGTATTCCGGTATCGCGTGGTCGTCAGTGGATGCGGGATCCCGAGTTCATCCAGTAACCCAAAAAAACAATCCGGATCCTTTACTTTATGTACGACATCAGCAGGGTTACCTATGCAAGGCGCGAGGTCTGAAAGTGTTCGGAGCAATGCAGGTTTTCGTTCGAACCCGCTCCCGGGGACCAGCTGCATACCGGGTTGCTCCAGGCATCTTTTTTTTATGGCGTTTGTTAAAAAATCCTTGTCAAAACAGTGATCAGTAAACGGGACCTGTTCGACTGACAGTGCCTCTGCACAGGTATCCATATCGGCGAAACAATCCATTACATGGATCGGGTAGTTACCCCTGGTTGCCGATGCCGCCAAAGCGCGGCCGGATTGTGCAATAATCAGGTAGCTAGCCGGCAGCATATTTCCTTGCGACTTCGAAGGCCTGCTCATGGTCCAGATACAAGGGCTTGTCCGTATTTTTCATCATTTCAAACATATGGAAATGGACCTTGTATTTGATATTCCCGATGGCCAGTGCCCCCAGACCGACTGCCTTTCGTGGTGTGAAATCGAGTTGCTTCCCCATGTCATGCACATCCACACCTTCAAGTCCCGCAGGGGGAACGGCATTGGTATCGGCGGCAACTAGCAGTCTTGGGGCCTGCGCCATCTGCTCCTTGGATAAAATCTGCATACCTGCCTTGGCTGCACCGATAACGACATCAGATTCCTGCAGAAATTCAATGATTTTATCTTCGCTGCTGCTGTCACCACCGCGTATGTTCACTCCGAACTTGTTATTAACTTCAGCTGAACTCTCTTCAGCGACCTTGACTCCGCGACGACTGACCATATAGACATTGGCACCACATTTCGCAGCCAGGATAAGCGCACACTGGCCGACGGGGCCGGTGCCACCCATGACATGAATGTTTTTCCCCTTCAGTGAATCCCCGGATTTCTTTTTAACCCATATCTCAACACAGGCCATGAGGGCTGCTGCTGTAGTTATTGCGCCGCTGGGATCCGCAAAAACGGATACTTCAAATGGAGGTACCATGGCAGATTTTGCTGCATGCAGCATATCGATAGCGAGCCCGAATTCCCGGCCACCGATAAAAATACCGGTCCGTTTCACGCCTTTCGGACCACGTGAAAAAATCGTATCCTGGGTCAACGCATGTATTTCATCCAGAGTAACATCCGAATAGGGTATGACTCCGTCAAATTCAGCCTCATAAGCCATGTTGACATCAAACGGACTTACATTCTTGGTCGGGTTGAACATATGCAATAAATAGGGATCTTTCATGATACTTTTCCTTAGCTCCTTTCTTGTTTGTTAGCAGGATTTAATTTTTAATTCGTTGTGCGTTGTATTTCTGGAAGGCATGAAGATATCCGCCTTGCTGTTTCTGGCCCTGCATAGCATCAAACCCAATCCGGATTTGTCCCGCCAATACTCGCGAGCCTTGCGCATGACCTGAAATGCTTCAGTCTCATTTGCAAAAAGTGCAAATCCGGTAGGACCCCAGGAACTCTGTCCGACACCGGTTGCCCCCTGTTCCTTAAGCCATGGCAATATCATGCTGACAAGGGGACTGCTGTATCTCCCTCCCTGTACATCAGCAAAGTGATCGCCGACTGTCTCCTGTATAACCGTGATCGCTTCTCCAAACAGTTTGCAATCCTGTTCTACCAGGGCCGGCAGGGCCTGCATCAGTACAAGTCGGCATAAGGACTGGGAGACACGCTCATCCATCGGTGCCAGTTGTTTAAACGCCGCACGTTCAGGTGAACCACTTACACCCTGTCTCTGCTCATCAAAGATCAGCAGAATCCGCCATTCCAGTGGGAAGTCATTATGGCTGATAATCGGTGGTATATCGGTATGTATGCCAAGTCCCCCGTCAACCAGAAAGCCTCCCATTGAAAACGTACCAACGCCAATACCAGAACGCGCCCCGCGTTGGTGGAGACCGGCGAGTTCATTTACTGTGGCATCAAGATCATACAGTTTAGTAATGGCTGTCGCTACCGCCAGGGAAAGTTGGGTACCGGAACCAAGACCTGCGTGTTCAGGGATAGCCTCGTGAATCGTAATATCGATACCTGACTTGATATCGTAATGGGTTAGCGTTCGTTCTGCATATTTTTGAGCTCTTTCACTCGAAGGTCCCACTACCCTCAGGGTGTCTGCAGTCCTGGCGGAAAGATGAGTGCAGATCTCGGACAGACACAGGCCCAGGCTGCCATAATTCCTTCCGATACCCCCATGCATATCCATAAACCCGAGGTGCAAGCGGGCAGGAGCGATTACCTCCACTGTTGCGTTGACTGCAAACCGTTGTTTTTGCGCTTTCATCTTCTCTACGCTGAATTAATATAACCCTGAAATCAGAAGGACAGGCCAGGCAAATCAGGATCATAATACTTTATATGAAACGATCGAAATACTCCTTATCATTCCGGTAGTGTATTTGTTGTTGATGACCCTGCCTGTTATCTTACCGTATCAGAAAGATCTGTCGTTGATTTTCTGCCTGAAAATTATGGGTTGCGGACAGTTAAATACAAAGTCTGAATGAAACATGATCTGGATCAATCACAGATTCAGTCCGTTTAGTGCAGAATACCTTTACCCTGTTTAAATTATGTTATGTAGTTAATTCAAGAACAGTGGATCGGATTATTTACCGACAGTTGAGTTAAATCACAGTCGCAGGCAGGGACACGGGTGGCACTGTTAAATTTAAAAAAAAGTGCATTTAGCGCGTACTGACTACACAGCCTTGCTTATTCATACTGCAAGTTAACTAGAGTATGTATCTGCTTTCAGAATTAACAGAAATTTAACAAATCTTCACAATTCGAGATCAAATATTCACATACAATAAAGCGTTCAAATACAAAGATATGGTAGTATGTTAGAATGATTCCAAACAAAGGCATATAGTGACGCCTGATTCATTCCTTGACAAAAAATCAACCTTCCAAGATAGAACAACCTATGATGAATAGTGCAGCGTTATTAACCTTTCCGAAGGGTGGGGTGCACCCTCCCGAATCGAAGGAGTTGACCTCAGGAATACCCATTGAGGAAATGCCGGTTCCAGCCAATCTTGAGATCATACTTGGACAGCATATCGGTGTCCCATGTGAACCGCTGGTAAAAAAGCACAGCAAGGTACAGGAAGGTGAGCTGATTGGTCAGGTAAGTAGAGGACTCGGTGTTCCGATTCATGCCCCCATAAGCGGCACAGTCGCCAACATAGGTGATTCATATCATCCATTCCGCGTGAGCACTCCTTCTGTCACGATCCGCAGCTCCACTGATTCAGAACCAGTCTGCTATACACCGGTCGACTGGAATGCATTTTCACGGGAAGAACTAAAAGACAAGGTGCGTGCAGCCGGGATCATCGGGGCTGGGGGTGCCGGCTTTCCTACTCATGTAAAGCTCTCACCACCACCCGATGCCAGGATTGATACGTTGATTTTAAACGGTGCGGAGTGCGAACCATACCTCACTGCGGATCACCGTATCATGGTGGAACATGCGGAAGAGGTCATTATTGGTGCGCAGGTTATCCTTAAGATCCTCGGCATAAAGCGTTGTCTGATCGGCATTGAGGCTAACAAGCCCGATGCTATAGCAACAATGACCGATGCGGCGCGAAAACAATCAAGGGACGCTGCCAATCGTGGTGAACAAGTCGAAATCGCAGTAAAGACCTTGCAGGTCAAATACCCGCAAGGCTCTGAAAAGCAGTTGATACAGAGCCTGACCGGCCGAAAAGTTCCGGGGTTCGGTTTACCATTGGCAATAGGTGTGGTAGTTCAAAACATAACGACTGCCCGGGCAATCTATGAAGCTGCCGTATTGAATAAACCGTTTATCGAAAAGGTCGTTACCATCTCAGGCCGTGGTATCAAACGGCCAGCCAATCTGAATGTGAAAGTGGGCACGCTCGTTTCCGATATAGTTAATTACCTGGGCGGGACAACGGAGGATCTCAAGAAAGTTGTATTGGGTGGCCCAATGATGGGGTTTGCCGTTTCTACACTGGATATTCCCATCCTCAAAACCACCTCTTCTATATTGTTTCTGACAAAAGATGAGATAGATATTAGACCACACTCAAATTGTATTCGGTGCGGTTGGTGTGTTGAGGTCTGCCCGATGGGATTGCAACCATGTGAAATCGGGATGTACGTGGAAGCTGGCAAGGGGAAGGACACCCGGCAATTTGGTGCACTGGAATGTTTCGAATGCGGAAGTTGTGCTTATGTTTGTCCAGCCAAGCGTCCACTCGTCCAGTTTGTCCGTTTGGCAAAAATGGAATTAAACAAAAAGCCGCTTGTAGTCTAATCCGCAAATCACATAACAAAATTGCAGAAAAAGTAGCAGGAGAAATACCATCATCAAGCAAACAACAGAAATATCAGCCGAGACCGCCGCAGAAGTGTGGGAGGTTTCAATATCACCACATATAAAGAGCAGTGAATCGGTTGAAAAAATAATGTGGACGGTGGCGGCCTGTTTAATGCCGCCGCTGGTTCTTTCCGTATTCATCTTCGGGATACAGACCCTCGTAATAACGGCGGCGTGTGTCATCAGCTGTGTTGTTGTTGAAGCGATTACGCAGAAATGTTTGAAGAGACAGGTTACCATCTATGACGGCAGCGCTGTAATTACCGGGCTGTTAATAGCCTACATTATCCCTCCGAGTGCCCCGTTATGGCTGCCACCATTGGGTGCCATCATGGGGATATATATCGGGAAACACCTGCTTGGCGGCATTGGTTACAATATTTTTAACCCTGCTTTACTGGCCAGGGCTTTTCTGATGGCGACATTTCCCGTAGCCATGACGGCCGCCTGGATGCCACCGCTGAGTACCATGGAGATATTTTCTTTTTACGGCGAGACCGTCGATGCTGTATCGGCCGCTACACCTCTCTATCTGCTATCACATGGCGGTATGGCAGCCCTGATAGAGGAGTTTGGTTCACCATCGTCATTTTATGGAAGGTTCTTTTTGGGATGGCGCCCTGGTTGCATCGGCGAAACCTCCACCTTTCTCATTATGGCAGGTGGGCTTTTCCTTATGTATAAAAAATACATCACCTGGCACACACCGGTTGCGATGCTGGGCACTATCGCCCTGCTGACCTGGATATTCGGCGGTGATGAGAAACTGTTTGCCGGGGACCCGATTCTCGCTGTCCTGGCAGGAGGAGCGATGTTAGGGGCGTTCTTCATGGCTACGGATTATGTCACTACGCCGATGGGGGCAAAGGCAAAACTGGTCTTTGGCTTCGGTGTGGGGGCGCTTACAGTCCTGATTCGTCTGAAGGGGGGGTATCCAGAGGGTGTTGCTTACGCCATTCTGCTGATGAATCCAATGACTCCAGCACTTGAGGTCTGGTTCAGACCGCAACGATTTGCACCGCCACTGGGGAGTGACCAATGAAAGAAGTACCGGATATTGTCTTACGGCTGACACTCACCTGTGTACTTGCAGCTTCTGTTATGGGTGGTGTTTTTATGCTGACCAATGAGGCAAAACTGCACAATGAACATATCTCTGAGCAAAATGTCATGCTCGGATTACTGGGTTATGGCCTTGATAATCCGGCGCCTGCCAGTGTGAAACTTTTCAATATCTACCGCTACATTATAAGCAAGGGTGAGAATAAGTTTCTTGGCTATATCTTACCCGTAAAAGGTGATATCGATAATGGCTTTCAGCTGGTTATGATCGATCTGGAAGGCCAGTTTGCAGAAAAATTTGCCCTGTCAATCACACCGGAAAAGGTTTCAGATGCTGGTGAACGAGACAAGGTGCTGATCGCTGCCTTGCCTGGTGATATGCATTTCTTTTTCGCGGATGAAGCCATTATCGTAAATGATGGCGACAAACGGCAGGCTTATCTGTTACCTGGCCAGTTCCCCGGGTTCAAAACCTTCATAAAGGTTTTTCTGGCGCTTGATCCTCAACTGTCTGTCCTGGGATTTGATGTAGTTGCGCACGAGGAGGATCCAGGTTTAGGCGCCGAGATCGAAAAGGATTACTTTAAAAATCAGTTTGCTGGCAAGACAGTGGAAGCTATGAAAACGATCAAGGTCGTCAAAGTCCCATTACCCGATGAATACCGAAAATATCTTGAGGAAGAGAAGCAGGATATCAAGATGCTGGAAGCAGAGCAGGAAGCAATAAGGCAGAAGTACAAGGATGCTGATATTCACGCCTTGACAGGGGCAACTATTTCCAGTGATGCAGTTACCAATGGCCTGAAAAACATGCTGAAAAAGTTTGTCTACAGGCTGCAGATACTGGAAAATGTGATTAATGAACAATCTATCCCTGTATCCTTTTAACAGGAGTATCGGCCCAAGAAAGAGGTTTTAACTGTGGCAACGAAAAAAACAAACCTGGAACTGGTTCTTAATGGCATACTGGATGAAAATCCCATCTTTCGTCTGGCATTATCGATGTGTCCTGCAGTCGCCATGACAACGACGATCATGAACGGGATTTTGCTGGGGGTAGCCGTTTTCTTTGTCCAGGTTGCATCGAGTTGCACCATTGCCATCGGGAAACGTCTTGTCCATCCACGCATACGGATCCCGACTTATGTCCTGGTTATCGGTACATGGGTAACCGTGATAGATATGGTGTTGGCCGCCTATTTCCCTGTCGCTTATAGCCAGGTAGGGCTTTTTGTAAAACTCATCGTGGCATTTGCCATTATCACCATGCGGCTGGAAATGTTTGCCTGCAAGAACACATTGACGACTTCATTCTGGGACGGTTTCGGCATGGGAATGGGTTTTTTGATCGGGATGGTCGTGATTGGGGCCATTCGCGAGTTGCTGGGCATGGGTACCTTGCTGGGTTATGACATCATGGGTTTCCAGCCACTGTTGTTCTTTGTTCTGCCCGTCGCAGGATTCTTTGTCGTCGGGTTAATGATGGGGTTCTTTAATTACGTTGAAAATGTGTATAAACAGAAGAGGTTGAGGACGATTTTTCATGAAAGTCATAAAAGTAATATGCCGGCCTGTAACAGTTGTGCTAGCCCTAGTGTCGGCCCTGTGGGCAGTTAATACGGTTGCTGGCACAAATCTGATCGCGAATACCGCTTTCGGTGAGGGAAACGAAATTGTCCTCACCTTTGCCCAACCGCTGGCTGAAGGTCACTTACTTGAACCCGGGAGCTATACGGTCTACGAAGAATCCGATCCGGATATACGCCTGCAGGTAACCAATATCAAGGTCAGCCCTGATGAAACCACAGCCAAGCTCACCTTTATTGAACCTTTAAATCAGTCCCAGCCCCATATCATCACGGTAGCGGGCATGACCAGTGGCGAAAGCCCCTTATCATTTACGGTTAAAAAATCCTACTTGGGGTATCTGTTGACGATTCTGATTACGGCACTACTGATTAAAAACTTTGTGTTTACCAAATACCTGGGGTTGTGTGTTTTCATGGGCACATCGAAAAAGAAGGAAACTGCAAAGGGTATGGGGATCGTATTCACAGCAGTCATGGTGATGAGTACAGCCATGTCATGGCTTTTCTATACCTATTTTATGGTGCCTTACAACCTCACTTTTTTACAGGTAGTCGTGTTTATCGGTTTGGTATCACTATCGGTGCAGGCAATGGATACGGTTCTCAGGAAAGTAAACCCGTTCCTGTTTGCCTCATTCGGAATCTATCTGGTATTAATAACAACGAACTGTGTGGTCATTGCAGTACCGCTGATGTTGGCAAAAGAGGGTTATGGGTTTTGGGAAGCAATGATGCTGGCTCTCGGTGCAGGTTCAGGCTTTTTACTCGCACTCTATCTCATGGCATCCGTCAGGGAACGGCTGGATCTGGCCCAGGTACCGGAGAGTTTTAAAGGACTGCCTGTTGCATTCTTGGTTGCGGGTCAATTTGGACTTGCATTTCTTGGTTTTTCAGGTATGACAATCAGTTAATTGAGGCAGCTATGGAATCAGAACTTATCAAACTAGTACTGGGTGGTATCGCTCTGCTGGGTAGTATGGGTCTTATCTTCGGCATTGGACTTGCGTTAGCGGCACGTAAGTTTGCAGTTGAGACAGATCACAAGGTCGAAGAGGTTAAGGAATCACTGCCAATGGCACAATGCGGTGCCTGTGGTTTCCCGGGTTGTGAAGGCTATGCTATCGCAGTAGTAAAGGATCAGAGTGTTTCGCCCAGTCTCTGTTTTCCAGGCAAGAAGGAGGTGGCGGAAATCATAGCTGACCTCACCGGGAAGGAACTGGATTTCAAGGAGGGTATGGTTGCCAACGTGAAATGCTCCTGCATCGGGGGTAACGTCAAAAGGAAATCAAACTACACCGGATTTACCTCTTGCCTTGCGGCAGAACTTGCCTTCGGTGGGCCCTCGGCATGCCGGTTTGGTTGTACGGGGCTTGGAGACTGTGAAGCCAGTTGTCCTTTTGACGCCATCATCATGGTGGACGATTTCCCGCTGATCTCGCCGGAATTATGTGTTGGCTGCGGCATATGCGTCGAAGTCTGCCCCAAAAACATCATGGAACTGACGCCAATTGATGCCCGGGTTCTCATCCAGTGCAGTACCAAAGAAATTGCCAACAAATCAAAAAAAGTATGTGGGATGAGCTGCACCTATTGTAAAAAATGTGTCAAGGAGTGTCCTGCCGGTGCCATAACGATTGAAGCTGACCTGATGCAGATTGATCATGAAAAATGTGTTGCGTACGGGCCGGATTGCAACGAAATCTGTATCGAATGCTGCCCGCGAGATATCGTACTGGTAAATCCATATAACAAAAATATAACGAAGCGTGTTGAGTTTAAAATTGCTGTTTAATCATATCCGGTAACCCACGGGAAAACGCTCAATAAACAAGACCATGACACCGGCTTTTGCATGAAACCGGCTTAATTGATATCGTAGGGGCTGGCTTACCTACAAGTAACAATACCACAGCAGTCATGGCAGAACTGCATCTTGCCTACGACCTGTCCTTCGAGGATCTTTATGACAAAGAAGGCCTGGATCGTGTCGATTCCCTGTTCATGGACCATCTGCTCCTGTCAGATGGTTACCTGCATGAACGGCTGATCGAGGCACAACAAATCCCGGATGACCTGGACAGAAAAGCCGCCTCGGATTTGATGCTGGCGCTTGCGCCACATCTGGATTCATTTCTGGCAAACCTGTTTGGCATACATGAGGCCGTATCTGACCTGGTAACCCGGCAAGCTAACATAGCGAATCTTTATACCTGCAAGCGCAAATTCGTACAGCGTCAGACAGTCAAGGCCTGGCTGCCAGAAGAGGCCGAAACCTTCGATGGTACGTTACTTACCGATAAATTGGAGAAACTGTTCGGCACCACCCTTGATCAGGTTGTATTTGCCAACCATGTGACGGACTGGCTGGAAGATGAGGCGAAAAACACAGAAGCCCTCGATCTGGCCAGGCGTTATGCCGCCTGGGCACTGTATACAAAGGCTGGTCGCAAACGTCACAAGGATGATGTCCTGTTCCGGCGTCCCGGCAAAATCAATTTTCAGGCGTTGGTTTCCACCTCGATTGTTGAAGCGCACTCCATCTCCATGATGGAAAACGGCAGCGGAGATACCAGCCATCGGGATGGCTTCGCACTGACGGATCGTGGAACAGACCTTGTAGGCGCCCTGGATCAGGCAAACTACTGTGTGATCTGCCACGAACAGGATACGGATTATTGCTCCAAGGGCTATCCGGCCAAAAAATCCGGTAAATACTTGACAAATCCACTGCAGATCCCCCTCGCCGGTTGCCCGCTTGAAGAACGCATTTCTGAAATGCATCGTGCCAAACTGGATGGGTATTCACTCGCGGCTCTTGCCATTATCGTCGTTGACAATCCTACCGTGGCTGCAACAGGACATCGTATCTGCAACGACTGTATGAAGTCTTGCATCTATCAAAAGCAGGAGCCGGTCAATATCCCGCAGGTAGAGACACGGATACTCAAGGATATCCTTGAACTACCCTGGGGTTTCGAGATATACAGCCTTCTGACGCGCTGGAACCCGCTGAATTTCAAACGACCCCTGCCTCAATCGGCATCAGGTTACAAGATTTTAATCGTTGGTCTGGGTCCGTCAGGATTTTCACTGGCCCATTTCCTGTTGAATGAAGGGCACACGGTAGTGGCAGTGGACGGACTGAAGATCGAGCCTCTGGCACCACAAATTTCGGGAGTGACTCCTGCGGGCGACCGGTTTCCTTTCGAGCCGATCAGGGACATCACCTCGATCTATGAATCCCTGGATGAACGCCCACAGGCAGGTTTTGGTGGTGTTGCCGAGTACGGTATTACGGTCCGTTGGGACAAAAACTTTCTTACAGTAATCAGGCTACTGCTCGAACGTCGAAAAACATTCACTATGTTCGGCGGGGTCCGTTTCGGCAGCGCAATTACTGCTGACTCCGCCTATGCAATGGGATTCGATCACATCGCACTATGCGCGGGAGCGGGCAAACCCACTTATCTTTCCATCCCCAATGGCCTGGCCCGTGGTGTGCGCCAGGCATCCGATTTCCTGATGGCGCTGCAGCTTACCGGTGCAGCAAAAAAAGATTCCGTTGCAAATTTACAGATCCGCCTGCCTGCCGTTATTGTCGGAGGTGGTCTGACTGCTATCGACACTGCGACCGAGATCCTGGCGTACTACATACGCCAGGTTGAGAAGTTTCAGGCCCGTTACGAAACCCTGGCTGCAAAAATTGGCAAGGAAGCGGTACGCGCTTCCTACACAGAAGAAGAATTAATCATCGCCGATGAATTTATCAGTCACGCCAGGGCAATCCGTTCCGAGCGGCAAATGGCGGAAAAAGAAGGTCGCGAACCCGGCTTTACCGGGCTTCTTAACCAATGGGGTGGTTCAACAATCGTCTACAGGCGTCGAATGACAGGGGCACCCAGTTATCAGCTGAACCACGAAGAAATCATAAAGTCCTTTGAGCAGGGGATTCGTTTCGCAGAATTGCTGGCACCAACCGCAGTCGATGTAGATGAATACGGCCATGTCAAGGCAATCCGGCTGGAACGCCAGACCCTTGATGAAAACGGTCGGCCGATACCGGCTGGTGAGTACGTAAGCCTGCCCGCACGTGCACTGTTAATCGCCGCAGGGACTCAACCCAACACAGTGCTTGCCCGCGAATATCCCGGCTTTGCAGAAATGGCCGGCAAATACTTCCAGGCCAGGGACGAGGACGGTCATCCGGTTACGCCTGAATTATCGACCAAACCAGAAACCCCTCACGTGGTGATGAACATTCGTGATGATGGCCGGGCGATGAGCTTCTTTGGAGACCTGCACCCGTCATATGCCGGCAATGTGGTCAAGGCGATCGCCAGTGCCAAGCAGGGTTTTCCGGTGCTCAACCGGATGCTGGGCAGGATCAAGCCTAGCCGGGTTGCGTCCGCTGATCTCGTCAGTCATCTCAATGACGGCCTGAGGCCCAGGGTGCATGATATCAAACGCCTGACCCCGAACATTGTCGAGGTCATCATCCATGCACCGTTACCCGCAAGGGCGTTTAAACCCGGACAATTTTTCCGTTTCCAGAATTATGAGGCCAATGCGATGCAGGTAAACGGGACCATGCTTGCCATGGAGGGCATAGCCCTCACTGGCGCCTGGGTGGACCACGACAAGGGACTGATTTCCGTGATTGTGCTGGAAATGGGTGGTTCCTCTAATCTGTGCGCCATGCTCAAGCCAGGTGAACAGGTGGTTCTGATGGGCCCTACCGGCAGCCCCACCGAGATACCGGACGATGAAACCGTCCTTCTCCTGGGCGGTGGTCTGGGTAATGCTGTTCTGTTTTCCATTGGTCAGGCCACGCGTCAGGCCGGTTCAAAAGTGCTTTATTTCGCCGCTTATAAGTCAGTACTCGACCGTTACCATATTGAGAACATTGAAGCAGCTTCTGATGAGGTCATCTGGTGCTGTGATGTAAACCCCGGTTTTGAGCCTGGACGACCCCAGGATCGGTCGTTTATTGGCAATATCATCCAGGCGATGACGGCTTACGCCAGGGGGGAGTTGGGAGAAATCAATACACCGCTCAACACCGTCGATCGCATCATCGCCATCGGTTCGGACAGGATGATGAACGCGGTACGTGAAGCCCGACATACAGTGCTGAAAGGATATCTTAAACCCGACCATGTAGCCCTGGGCAGTATCAATTCACCCATGCAATGCATGATGAAGGAGATCTGTGCGCAGTGTCTGCAACTTCACCTCGACAGTGAATGTGGTGAGGAGTCCGTGGTCTTTTCGTGCTTCAATCAGGATCAGCACCTGGATCGGGTGGTTTTCCCCAGCTTGCACCAGCGCCTGAATCAGAATGCCGTGCATGAAAAACTGACACATCAGTGGATTGCATATTGCCTGGAAGATATTCAACAAGACTGTAAACTTGTTTAATCTTCTTGTTGAATAAACATATTTTCTTGCCCCGCGTTTTGCGGGTTTATTTTTCCCTGTGAATGCTGTTTATTGTGATCCTGATCAAAATAATTTATTCATCCTGAAATTAGAATATAATCACCACCCGGGCAAAAGCACACAAGACATTTCAATGGAGATATCATGTCAGAAAAAATGATTTTGATACCTGTTCGTACGACCGAGCAGGGAACGGCTCTTAATAAAGGTAAATTACAAGAAGCATACATGCTCGAGACGTCCATGGTGGATGTCAACACGGACGACATGGAACGCCTTGGCCTGCAGGAAGGAGACAAGGTCCGCCTGAGCAATGAAGTGGGTGAAGTCATCGTAACCTGCAGGGGGAAAAAACCGGATGATCTGCCACAAGGACTGTTGGCAATACCCTATGGTCCGCCGACGACCCATTTGATGGACAGCGAAACTTATGGATCCGGGATGCCGGTCTCCAAACACATGGAAGTCGTGATAGAAAAAGTAATTGTGTGAATATACGCAAGTAAAATCTTAACATTTCTTAACAATTACAGAACAAAACTTCACATCCACCGGATTACTGACATAATTATTGGCATGCTAACATCCGTATGCCGCCTGAAACCCGTTGATTAGCGAGAAATCCCATGAGTGAAAATACCCGCACGATAAAGAATGCTGTTTGTACTTTTTGTGGCTGTGTCTGCGATGACATGGAACTCACCGTCGATCTTGATGAACATCGCATTACCAAGGCCAAAAATGCCTGTATCCTTGGAAGGTCATGGTTTTCAGAACATGTTATCGAGGACCGACCGATTGCCGCGATCGGTGGCAAGGAAGTCAGTTTTGAAGAGGCGGTTGAGGAATCTGCACAGATACTGACAAAGGCAAAATTTCCCATTATCTACGGTCTGAGCGAAGCCTCCGTGGAAGCACAACGTGAGGCTGTTGCCATCGCTGATTATATGCGCGGATCAATAGATTCCACCTCATCGGTCTGTCATGGGCCCACCGGTATGGCATTTCAGGGCGTCGGCGAATCAACGACGACACTCGGTGAGGTCAAGAACCGGGCTGACCTGGTTATTTTCTGGGGTTGTAATCCAGCCGAGGCCCATCCCCGCCTGTTTACACGCTATGCAGTGACCACCAAAGGGATGTTTATACCAAGGGGCAAGAAAGACAGGACAGTAGTCCTGGTGGATCCCAGGAAAACGGCTTCGGCACCGGTAGCAAACATACATATTCGGCCCAAACCAGCTACTGATTTCGAGATGATATGGGCCCTGCGGGCCCTGATTAAAGGCAAGAAGGTCAATGCCTCTATTGAAAAGGTTACCGGGGTACCCTTGGAAACACTGCAGGATTTGGCTGAACGTATGAAGAACTGCAATTTCGGGGTCGTCTTCTTCGGCATGGGTCTGACCATGGGCAGGGGCCGGTATTTCAATACCGGGGCACTGTTTTCCATGGTGACTGATTTAAATGAATACACCCACTTTGTGGTCAAGCCGGCCCGTGGACATGGCAACGTCACAGGGGCAGATCAGGTACTTACCTGGCAGACCGGTTACCCGTTCGGGGTGAACTTCAATCTCGGCTATCCACGTTTCAATCCGGGTGAATTCACCGCCGTTGACAACCTCGCCAGGGACGGGGCGGATGCAGCCATGTTTATTGCCAGTGACCCTGCCTCCAACTTTCCCAAGGCAGCCGTAGAACAAATGAAACGGATTCCTGTGATCTCACTGGATACCAGGCGTTCGGTAACCAGTGAGCTTGCCTATGTCGTCTTCTCAACGTCGGCATGGGGGCTTAACGAACACGGAACAGCCTACAGAATGGACGATATCCCGATTACCCTGCGCCCGGCCTTTGAGTCACCATACCCCTCTGACGTGGTAATATTAAGCGCCATAAAGAACAGGGTTTTTGAACTCAATATCGATAAACGAAGTATAGGTATGTCAGCCCGAAGTGACATCGGGAAAGCAACACTACATGCATCAATGTAGTGATAAAGTTACCTAATAAAGCTATAACAAAATCAGAAATTTCAACTTTTAGGGAGAACTTGATGGTGTCGGCAACCCGCATTGTCAATGGGAAGGTGTACGATCCCATTAATAACATCGATGGTGTAATCAGGGATATCTGCATTGAAGATGGTCGTATTGTAGAATCTGTCCCGGATAGTGCTACCCGTATTGAAGCACAGGGCATGGTAATCATGCCGGGCGGTGTTGATATACATTGTCATATTGCAGGCCCCAAGGTTAATGCCGGTCGCAAGCTCATGCCTGAAGATCACCGAAAGGACCCTTACCCCGGTACGGCAGTCACACGTTCGGGTTCTGGAGGAATCGTCCCGTCCACATTCACCACCGGCTACCGCTATGCCACCATGGGATACACGACTGCGATGGAAGCAGCAGTCCCCCCCCTCTCTGCCAGACACACACTCGAGGAACTTCACGACACCCCGGTCATCGACAAGGGTTTCTATGTCCTGTTGGCCAACAATATTTTTCTGCAGAACCTGATTAAGGAAGGCAGGCAGGAGGAATTCCAGCAGGCGGTTGCCTGGTGGATGAATGCCACCAGGGCCTATACACCGAAGCTGGTCAATCCCGGTGGAGATGAACCCTGGAAGGGGAAACGCAATACCAATGTCCATGATATCGACGAGAAGGTGGATGGCATATCGCCGCGCCAGATTATCGAGGCATTTGTTATTGCAGCAGATAAAATGAACCTTCCTCATCCTGCTCATATTCACTGCAATAACCTTGGCCATAGCGGCAACTACAGGACGACCCTGGAAACCATGCGCACGGCTGGAGACAAACGCCTCCACATAGCCCATATCCAGTTTAACTGCTATGGTGGGGAGGTTGGCAAACAACCTGCTTCAAAGGCAGCAGAGATCATCGAGTATATCAATCAACACCCCAACATTACCTGTGATGTTGGCCAAGTAATGTTTGGCAATGCACTCAGTATGACGGCCGATGCCCCCCTGGCCTATATGCTACGGGGTATAAACAAGAACAAGTGGGTCAATGCCGATACGGAGTGTGAAAGCGGTTGTGGTATCGTTCCTTTCACGTATCAGGGACACGTCTATACTCACACGCTGCAGTGGGCGATTGGATTGGAACTATTCCTGCTCACAGAGAACCCGTGGCAGGTTATCCTCTCTACGGACCATCCGAACGGCGGCTCATTCATGAATTATCCGAAACTGATCCGCCTGTTGATGGATAGGGGTTTTCGCCGGCAGGAAATAGCCCGGGTCAATCAAAAGGCCATTGCAAAGACGATGATCAGCGACCTGGATCGCGAATATAGCCTCTACGAAATCGCCATTATCACCCGTGCCGGACCGGCACGTGCGCTCGGTCTGAAAAACAAGGGACATCTCGGACCAGGGGCCGATGCCGATATCACCATCCATGACGAGATGGAAGACAAGGAGATGATGTTCAATGCACCGCGCTATGTTTTGAAATCCGGTGTTCACATCATTGCTGATCACGAATTCAGAGAAGATCATACAGGACGTCTGTTACATATCACCCCTGAATATGATCAAAAGATCGAAGAGGTGATCCAGCCCTTCTTTGAAAGTTATTATTCCGTTCAATTTGAAAATTACCCTATTGATAAATCATATATGCACGATAACGAAGTAATTTCAACAGGTTCAACGTAATAATAATTATGAAAATCAAGTCTACAGAGATAGTCGATACATTTGCTGAAGCCTTCAAGATGTGTGGCAGCCGTGTGATCATCACGGCAGAAACCCGTGAATGGGCAATGGCGGCTGCACAATCAATGACAGGCTTTGCTACCTCGGTCATCGGTTGTAAATGCGAGGCAGGCATTGAACGTGAACTGCCTGCTGATGAAACACCGGATCAAAGGCATGGTGTCAGCGTATTACTGTTCGCAATGAATGCCGAGGGGGTTGGTAAACGCCTGGTAGAGAGAATCGGTCAGTGCGTTATGACCTGCCCTACCACAGCCTGTTATAACGGCCTTGTTTCAGGCACTACCGTTTCCGTCGGTGATCAACTCCGCTATTTCGGTGATGGCCATCAGATCAGCAAGGTTCTGGATAATCGACGCATGTGGCGCATTCCGGTCATGGATGGTGAATTCCTGGTAGAAGAATCGTTTGGCGTACAGGAGGCTGTTGGCGGTGGAAATCTTCTGCTATTAGGCAAGGATCAAAAAGCTACGCTTCGAGCCGCCAGTGCCGCTACAAAGGCAATGCATGCAGTACCGGGCATAATATTACCTTTCCCCAACGGGGTAGTACGCAGTGGCAGTAAGGTAGGTTCAAAGTACAAGTCCCTGCCTGCATCGACCAATGATGCCTATTGCCCTACCCTGCGTGGTTCTGTTAATAACTCGATGGTCCCATTGGCCGTCAATTGCGTGATGGAAATTGTTATCGACGGGCTCGATGTCAAAGCTGTTGAAGAATGCATGCGCGTTGGTATGTATGCAGCCGCAAAACCGGGGATCAAGCAGATCACCGCAGGCAATTATGGTGGTAATCTGGGTCAGTTCCATATCCACTTACATAAAACAATAAACGGTAACTGAGCATTATGAGTTTAACTCTGTCATTACATACCTCACCGGAAGTACCTGTCGAAGCTGATGTGATATCCCCTGACAGGTTGAATAACCTGAACGAATCAGCACTGTCCGCACTGCCTGTTTTCCATGGTAACGTACAGGCCAAGATCGGTGATTTTTTCAAGGTGCAGGGACAATACAATGGAGAAATAAGGGTCGAAGGCGACCTGTCAAAGGTCAAACACATTGGTGCCGGAATGACATCCGGCCGGCTGATTGTCAATGGCGATGTAGGCGCCCATCTTGGAGCCGGCATGCAAGGTGGTAAAATCATTGTTGATGGAAATGTCGCCGACTGGGCAGCCTCGGAAATGACGGGTGGCAGAATCATCATCAAGGGCAATGCCGGACACATGCTGGGTAGTTCCATCAGAGGCAGCGCCACCGGCATCACGGGCGGCGAGATTATTGTTCACGGCAATGCCCGTAACGAAGCCGGGCAAGCAATGCGTAACGGATTAATTGTCATCGGTGGTAACAGTGAAGACCTGACTGGTGTCAACATGCTTTCCGGAACGATTATTGTCCTGGGGAAAATGGGAATACGCACAGGGGCTGGCATGAAACGCGGTACGATCCTTTCCATGCATGATGCAGACTTGCTTTCCACTTTTACCTATGCATGTACCTATCACCCGACATATTTACGTTTGTATCTCACCTATATCAAAAAACTCGGCTTCCAGATTGATGATGCAAAGTTATCCGGTAATTACGAACGCTGGGCCGGAGATTCCATCGAACTCAATCGGGGAGAAATTCTTCTATATAGAAATTGACCCACAGACGCAAATATATAACAATCTTTGAACAATCTTAGTTTGCCTAGCCACACTTTTATGGAAGGAGGAGATTATGACAACTGTTGTGACTGAAAATTGTTTTGGATGCCGTTTCACCGACTGTGTCGTGCCGTGTCCAGTGGATTGCTTTCATTATGATGACGATATGCTGTATATCGATCCGGATGTCTGCATCGACTGCAGCGCATGTATTCCGGAATGCCCGGTTGAGGCTATATTCGAGGACCCAATCCCGGAAGAGCACGAGAAATGGATTGCCATCAACGCTGAACGCGCCCCAACTTTGCCAGTATGTAATGATCAGTGGGATCCTTTACCTGGGGCATTGGAGAAAAAGGAACGACTGGGTCTCTAGAAACAGAACACAAATAATAAAGTGAAGATCCCTGTTGGGAGCAATAACAACCCGATCCCGGGTTAATTAAAGCTCCCAGTCTTTTATGCAGCCAACCTGCAACGCCGTTCATGACCTTCTATTATAAGGAACCGGACAGTTACAATAACTGATACCGGCTTTTATTCTTGTTATCGGTAGATTGCGATCAGAAAGGATTGCCAATCTTCTATCCTTGTATCTGACGCGATTGATTGACTGCAACCGCCCGCGGCTAAACATAAATCGTGATGAGACAAGACATTCAATCCCATGTATTCTGAAATATCAGACACTTGTATATCCCGGTTGCCCATGTATATTATTACGATAAAACAAGTTTACCGAAGACAATCAGAACACGAATAATCTATTTGACACAGGCATGAATGCTAAATATTGTGCAATGCACAAATAATCAGATCTTTCAGAAAATCATCCATTTTACAAGCAACGCATATATCACGTGGTTTCGCCGCATTATAGAGAGGTCAACGCATCAATAATGAATTCAGCAAAACATCCAGACAAGATTCATAAAGAAGTACCGTGTCCGTTTTGCTGTCTCCTCTGTGATGATCTCGTAATTCAAAATCGAGCTGGAATCCTGAAGGTCAGGGAAAATGGCTGCTCCAGGGCCATCGCGCATTACGAACAAGTACAACCTGAAATACAACCAACCATCAAGGGCAAAGTGGTAACTCTGAAGGATGCCATTTTGCACATAAGCAATATCCTGAAATCATCCCAACATCCCCTGTTTTCAGGATTGGGCACAGATGTCGGTGGCTTGCGTTCTACTTTACAACTGGCCGATAAAACCGGGGCAATTGTTGATCACATGCACAGCACAGGTCTGACTCGCAATATGCTTGTTCTGCAGGATCTTGGCTGGATGATGACAACTCTGACTGAGATAAAAAATCATGCCGATCTGATTGTCTTTGCAGGTACGGATGCTGTTTCCGGATATCCACGTTTTTTTGAACGTTTCATCTGGAATAAAAATGCACTGTTTAACAAAAATACCGGAGGTAGAAAAGTTTTTTATATCGGGGAGAACCTTGATACCAGACCAGGGATAAGCCCTGATGGGCAACAGCCGGTTACTGTGCAATGCAAACACGAGGACATCGGCGAATTCATTGCGATATTACATGCCACATTAGCTGGCGATAAAGTCAATCTGGAAAACCTTTCCGGTAAACGCCTGAAAGAGCTGAAGTTACTGGCATATCATCTGACAAATGCCAGATACGGTGTCCTAGTGTGGGCACCTGGAGAAATGGATTTCCCCCATGCTGAATTAACTATCCAGGCCCTTTGTGAAATGGTCAAATTCATAAACAGGTCAACCCGTTTCGGGTGCCTGTCACTTGGTGGTAATGACGGTGGTGTGAGTGCCGTTAATGTAAGTACCTGGCAAAGTGGATATCCGCTACGTGTTAACTTCAATAATGGCTATCCGGAATATGATCCATCCAGATTTTCAACTGACAACGTGCTGAAAAACAATGAAGCCGATGCCCTGGTATGGATATCGAGTTTCGACACAAATACCAGACCACCCAAAGCAGATATTCCGGTGATTTTGCTTGCTACACCCGCAACAGAACCGGATTTCACACCTGATGTGTTCATACCTGTTTGTACGCCAGGTGTTGACCACGCAGGATACCTTTTTCGCACTGACAGTGTTGTATCACTTCCACTCAAACAAGTACGCGTATCCGGATATCCAAGTGTAAAACACATACTTGATTGTGTAAGCGGGTTAATTTGAGCAATAAAAATCATGATGATTAAATTGTCAGGAGGAAAAATGTATGACCCCATTCATGGCATTAACGGGGAACAGCGAAATATTTATATACGCGACGGTTTTATAACAACCAAACCTGCTACATCCGTCAGGATCGACAGAAACTATGATCTGAATGACATGATCATCATGGCTGGTGCCATAGATATACACACTCATATTGGTGGTGGAAAAGTAAATATAGCCCGCATGATGTTACCTGAAGATCACCGTGGAGATCCTGTTGCCAGGACAGCAATTACCCGCTCAGGTAGTGGTTATACAGCGCCCTCCACATTTGCAACAGGCTATCGCTATGCAGAAATGGGCTATACCACCTGTATTGAACCTGCAATGCTTCCTGCCAATGCCAGGCATGCTCATATGGAAATGGCCGATATACCCATAATTGACAAGGGGGCGTATGCCCTCCTTGGCAACGATGATTTTTTTCTGCGTATGCTTGCGAGCGGCAAGGATCGATCCCTTATCTGTGATTATGTAAGCTGGATCATCAATGCAACCAAGGCCATTGGCATCAAGGTCGTCAACCCGGGGGGCATCAGCGCCTTTAAATTCAATCAACGTAAACTTGATCTGGATGAAACCAATTCCCATTATGGGGTAACACCACGTCAGATATTAATAACACTGGCACGCGCAGTACGGGAATTGGGTATTCCTCATCCCTTGCACGTACACGGCTGTAATCTTGGGGTCCCAGGCAACCTGCTAACAACCCTGGATACAATCAGGGCGGCTGAAGGATTGCCCATGCACCTTGCCCATATCCAGTTTCATAGCTATGGAACGGAGGGGGATCGTAAATTCTCATCTGGTTCCGCCCATATCGCCGAAGCGGTCAATGCTAACTCGAATATTTCCATTGATGTAGGTCAGATCCTGTTTGGTCAAACCGTCACGGCATCCGGAGACACCATGTTGCAGTATGCCGGCCACCGACATGCCCATCCAAATAAATGGGTTATCATGGATATTGAATGCGATGCCGGTTGCGGTGTTGTTCCGTTTAAATACCGGGACAAGAGTTTTGTAAATGCACTGCAATGGACGATTGGTCTGGAACTATTTTTGCTGGTCAACGATCCCTGGCGCATTTTCCTCACAACAGACCATCCCAACGGTGCGCCATTTACAAGTTATCCCCATCTGATTCGGCTGCTGATGGATCGCAGTTTTCGCAATGACATGCTATCCACGATCCACAAACAGGCAGCTGCTGTCAGCATACTCGGCAGTCTTGATCGTGAATATTCTCTCTATGAAATTGCGATAATGACGCGGGCTGCACCTGCCAGGAGCCTTGGGTTACAGAACCGCGGCCATTTGGGTGCCGGTGCGGCAGCAGATATTACTGTATATAAAAATCTGAAAAACAGGGAAGCGATGTTTGCAAAACCAGTTTATGTATTCAAGGACGGAGAACTTGTCGCCAGAAACGGAAAGATCATCAAGGTCATCAATGGCAGCACACATATACTAAAACCTGAATATGATAAAGGCATAGAGAAAACACTGAAAAACTATTTTGATAAATACCATACGATGAAACTCGATCATTTCAAGATAAACGATGATGAAATTGTTGCACACGGGAATGGCAATATTATTGTTCAATCCTGCATGTGAGATTAAACCATGATAATTAATGGCGTAATTATTGATGATACTTTCGCAGAGGCTTTCCCTATGAAGGCAACACGGATTATCATCACGGCCATTGATTTGAAATGGGCCAACCGTGCTGCGAATTCAATACGTGGTTTTGCCTCATCCGTAATCGCCTGCGGCATAGAGGCTGATATAGAACGTGAACTCAGTCCATCAGAAACACCGGACGGGCGGCCCGGGATATCAGTGATGATATTCGCAATGTCTACTAAAGAACTTGAAAAACAGGTGCCGACACGCGTGGGGCAAACCGTCATGACCACTGCCACGGCAGCCTGCTTTGCAGGCATAGACAGTGATGAAAAGATATCATTGGGGAAGAACCTGCGTTTCTTCGGTGACGGTTATCAAATTTCCAAGGTTATCAACAACCGCAGATACTGGCGTATACCGGTTTTACATGGTGAATTTATTTGCGAGGAAACGACGGGGGTAACATCAGCAATCGGCGGCGGCAATTTCCTGGTACTAAGCAAGACCGCCCAGCATGCCCTGATTGCCTGTGAAAAAGCGATAGAAGAAATACATAAAGTTCCTGGTGTAATCACTGCATTTCCAGGTGGTGTAGTAGGCTCCGGTTCCAAGGTTGGATCAAAATATGATTTTTTGACCGCATCAACCAATGAAGCTTATTGCCCAACCCTGAAAGGACAGGTTGACAGCAAACTCACCAGTGATATTGGGTCAGTTCTTGAGATCGTGATTGACGGATTAGATGAAGAAGCCATAAATAAGGCAATGCGTGTCGGCATCGAAGCCGTATGTTCATTTGGTTCACAAAATGGGATTTACCGGATCAGTGCAGGAAATTACGGGGGTAGTCTTGGCGCCTACCATTTTCATTTGCGGACAATATTGGCATGACTCCCCTCACCTTTGAATTAAAGATTAACCCTGGTTTTCCGCTGGATATATCGCCATTGATACCAGATCTGTTATCTACACAGTCTAAAATACAAATTAAATCAATACCTATCACACATAATAAAGAAAAAATTCCGGCAGCAGAATTATTCACAATCACCGGCAATGACCATAAAAATATCTGCATTCATAGCAATAACGGTAAACTGTATAACGTTGGACAGAAAATGAGTTTTGGGACGATTGAAGTTAAAGGTGATGTTGGCGATTTTCTGGGCCAGGAAATGCAAGGTGGATATATCAAGGTCCATGGTAATGCGCGTGCCTGGGCAGGATGCAGCATGACCGGAGGTAGAATTGATATTGCCGGTGATACCGGAGATCATGCCGGCGCTGGTATTCCTGGCGATGCACATGGTATGTCTAAAGGTATGATTTACATATCCGGCAATGCCGGTGACCGTGTCGGTGACCGTATGCGACGAGGCATTATTATTATTGGTGGTAAGGCAGGGAATTATTGTGGCAGCCGTATGTATGCCGGCACGATTATTGTGCTTGATAAAACCGGTAAATATGCCGGTGTCGCAATGAAGCGGGGAACCATCATTCTTGCAAAAAAACCAGCCCATATCTATGCAACATTCGAAAGTTGCGGTATCCAGGAAATGGAGTTTCTGCGCCTGTTATTCACCCAGCTGTCGGCAATGGGAAAGGAATTTTCCATTTTCGGGAAATTCAGACCGGAGGCACATCGTTATTCCGGTGATCATTCACGCAATGGAAAGGGTGAGATACTGATTTTATGAATAATGAGCCAGGCAAAAGACTAATGCTATGAAACGTACACACGGTAAAAAGGGACGTATTTTTGGGTCCACAGTAGATCAAGAGGTCCTTGCCGAGGTGCAGGCCCTGCTTGGCGATGAACCACGCACTCGAGATATGTTGATCGAACATCTGCATAAAATCCAGGATCATTTTCACCATATCTCCAATCGTCATATTCTCGCCCTGGCCATGGAAATGAATTTACCCAGGGCGGAAGTTTATGAAACGGCAACCTTCTATCACCATTTTGATGTTATTCAGGAAACCGAAATACCACCTCCTCCTCTGACAATAAGAGTTTGTGACTCAATCACATGTGAAATGTTCGGTGCCAGACAACTCCTTGACGAGCTGCTTTCCAGCAAGAGTGCCGGCGTGCGGATACAGGCTGTCCCCTGTGTTGGCCGTTGTAATAGGGCACCTGTGGCAGTCGTTGGGACTAATCCGGTT
>Ga0154767_1093_pt4 | contig 35641 bp, 35 predicted proteins | sample Rifle2008BG16ft_FD_105775 | JGI IMG/M metagenome (GOLD analysis project Ga0154767, IMG submission 105775) | Gammaproteobacteria bacterium RBG_16_51_14 | reverse complement strand
GCTCCTGGGCCTGGCGTTCGATCTTGATGCGGGAAATGCTGCCGGTGGGTATATCCGTCAGCCTGGTGATCACTGCCTCAGGCGGTCCCCCGGCGGTTGCAAACAGAAATACCGCAAGTGCCGCCACACAACCTGCCAGCAGCAGGTTGAGTAACAGGCGTGAACTCACGGATGAGGGCTCCATGCGGAGGGGGATTAACTGTTTTTTCTGCGCCAGCTGATCACCGCGCCGGTCCCCAGCAGCAACAACGGCAGCACAAACAGGAACCCCAGTCCAATCATGCCGAGGGTGGTCCCGGACATGTTCAGTTGGGTATCGGTTGCCATCCTTGCCGGGATGGCAATGAAATCATCATCACGGCTGAGCCAGTTGATTAAACGCATACCGAGTTCCAGGTTACCACTGTTGCCCAGATAGGTATTGGAAAGAAAATCACCATCCCCCATCACCACAATGCGTTGCTGTTTCGTGACTTGATCATTTACCACCTCACGCTCGATACTGATACCGATAGCCAGGGGCCCGGCAATATCTGTCCCTTTATCAAAGCTGACCTCACCGGTCAGTGCACCGGTCTCGATCCAGGTGTGATCACCGGTACTGAGGATCGTCTTCGTTTGCCATCCTTCTGTCTTTCCGGCATCGATTGCGACGGCTGTTGGAAACAGGGTGGTGTAGGTAAATCCTTCTGTAACGGGATGGGGTGCATACAGGCGCCCTGTTACCAGGGCAATGGCAGGGTCATTGATACCAATCAGTTGTCCGGAAAAATCAATCACGGTCCCCTGGTGAAACCGGACATTCAAAAGATCCGCCAGCGGTTCCAGCCCGTGGAGTTCTCCCGGGTCAACCAGCCACAGCAGGTTACCGCCATTGACGAGGTATTCGGTGATGATCGTCACCTCTCCCGGCAACAGGCTTATCCGCGGTCCGGCGATCACCAGGATCGCGGTATTGTCCGGGATGACATGGGTCTCACTGATATTGATGGGCTGGGTCCTGAATCCACGGTTGTTCAAATGCCGTACCCAGTCTCCGAGATCGTGGTTTGCCTTGCCGAGGGGATCCCGTTCACCGTGGCCTGTAACAAAGGCCAGCCAGCGGTCTTCTTTGCGGGAGAGCCGTTGCAGGGCGTTGGTGAGGGCTTCTTCACTGTCGGATTGGACATGCTCGGTACGTCCCTTATAGCGGATCACCAGTTCGCCATTGACACTGAGGCCCAGGTTCCGGACCTCATCCGGTACCGCGTCCGGGTTGACAAAATGCAGGACAATGTCTGTCTTGTCATGCTGATAACGACCGATGAATTGTCGGATGGCATCCCTGAGTAGCTGGTTATCACGGGCGTAGGAGGTAATCTCGATCCGGTCCTGCATGCGCGCAAGGATTTCCTGGCTGGCCCTGGACAGGGTATGGCGCCCGTTTTTTGTCCAGTCAAACTGCACCGGATAACGGATGCTCAGCCATGCAAGCAGGATGGCAAGTGTCACCAGGAGCAACAGCATGAGGCTGCTGTTGAGTCTCGATTGTGCCCGTTTTGACAGTGCCAGCTTCATATCGTGTTTGTGTAAATACACTCAACCATGCCTGCGTCTCGCATCCAGACGCCAGATACTCAGGATGATGAAACCGGCAGTAATCAGCAGGTAGTAAATTACATCGACGGAGTTAAACATGCCGTTCAGGAGATTGTCATAGTGGCGCAGCAGGGACAGCCAGGAAAACACCTGCGCCATACGCTCGGAGGCGCTGTTACCGGCCACATTGATTATCCATAATACAAACAACACAGCAAAGGTACTGACCGCGGCCACCCCCGCCTGATCGGTTAATGTTGAGATAAACAGCCCGATAGCGGCAAAGGCAGACATCAGCAGGAACAGGCCCAGCAGGCCTGAGCCCAGCTGGCCCAGATCCAGCTCTGTGCCGGGCAGCAATGACAGGGGCATAAGCGTAATCATGCCCAGCATGCACAGATAAAAAACGGTAATGCCAATATACTTGCCTATTACCAGCTCGCTGCTGGAAACCGGCGATGACATCAACAGTTTGATCGTACCGTGACGATGTTCTTCGCTGAACAGCCGCATGGTAAGCAAAGGGGAAACCAGCAACAGGATAATGCCGGCGATTTGCAAGGTCCCGGCAACCACCGTTGCGGTCAGGCCCTGCCCGCTGCCGGCCGGGTTCATGAATTGCGCAAGCAGCAGATAGAAAAAAATGGCGGCCAGAAATTGCACGATGGCCAGGATGATCCAGGCCAGGGGTGATTTGAACAACCGCCGTAATTCGTTGCCGGAGATGTGCAGTATGACGCTCAAGATGAGATATCCTCCCGAGCTGATCCCTGCACCGGAAAATCACCCTGCGTCAGGCGCATAAAGGTGGCCTCCAGGGAATCGCTTTCAGGTACCAGCTCGTACAGGCCCCAGCCGCGGGATACCGCAGCATGAACAATCATTGCTGTCGCATCTGCCTGCGTATTGCAGGCAAGCATGAACCGGTGATCATCCATCAACTCAACACTCTCGATTCCGTCCAGTGCCAGTAATTCGGCCATGTCCGGGGGGGTGTGCAGGCCTATCCTGATGCGCAGTGTCTGATCAGCGCCTTTATGCAGCAGGTCCAGTCCCTGATCGAGCACGAGCCTGCCTTCATGGATGATCAAAACCCGGTTACAAATGCCTTGCACCTCGGGCAGGATGTGGGTTGACAGGATCACGCTGTGTCCCTGTCCGAGTTCCTGTATCAAGGCGCGGATCTCCCGTATCTGGATCGGGTCCAGACCGGAGGTCGGCTCGTCAAGGATGATGACAGACGGATTATGAATGATTGCCTGGGCGATGCCGGTGCGTTGCTGATAGCCCCGGGAAAGATTTCCGATCAATCGCGAGCCCACCTCTTCCAGTCCGCAACGGGCCTTGCATTCAGCAACTGCAACGGCCAGAGCAGATTTTTTCAGGCGGCGTAACCGGGCGCAGTACAACAGATATTCATCGACGCATAAATCCGGATACAGGGGCGGTTGTTCCGGCAGGAAGCCAATATGCTGTTTTGCCTGTTGTGCCGCAGCAGCCATATCATGGCCGGCGATGCGGACATTACCGCTGCTGGGGGCGAGCACTCCGCTGATAATCTCCATGGTGGTTGTTTTTCCTGCCCCGTTCGGACCGAGGAAACCAAGGATATCGCCACGATGGACCGTAAAGCTTATATTGCTGGCGGCAAGGTGCGCACCATAATAGCGGCTGACCTGTTCTACCTCGATTAAGGATTCCCTCGGCATGGGTCAGCTATTATTCTGATCCGGTTGCAACTTGCAAGCATCTGCAAAGGATCGGTGCTGCCAGGAATCGGGACAGAGGGCATCCTGCTGTGATGGCAGGGTTGTTGGCATCGACAAGCCACGTGTCCGTGTGTAAACGAGATATTCTCCCTATTGGACAAATGCGGGTGGTACCATCCATAATCATGGATACTATTTCAATGTTCCGGGTTGCCCCGGGGTGGGTGGCACGTAGCGTCAGGAATGACCCTGTTTTGACTGGCAATGAAGCATCGTACCAGCCACTGTGGCCTGCAATTGCAGCGGATACTACGATTGGAACAGGGCAGGTCTGACACAGCGTTCACGGTATAAAATAATTGGATATCACGATATTGAATGGCTTTTTCTCACCACCCTGGTGGGGGTATGTGGTCTACACATTGGTTCTGACCCATATCACGATTGCCTCCGTCACCATCTTCTTGCATCGCTATCAGGCGCACCGGGCATTGATACTGCGTCCGGCCGGCAGCCATTTTTTCCGGTTCTGGCTCTGGCTGACGACGGGCATGATCACCAGGGAATGGGTGGCTGTTCACCGCAAGCATCATGCCAGGGTGGAGACAGCGGATGATCCCCACAGCCCGCAGGTAATGGGCATCCGTAAGGTCTTGCTGCAGGGGGCGGAATTATACCAGAAGGAAGCAGCCAACCCCGATACGATCCGCGATTATGGTCATAAAACACCGGATGACAGACTGGAAAATCTGCTGTATTCCCGTTTCCCGGCCCTGGGGATTGGTCTGATGCTGCTGACAAATTTCCTGTTGTTCGGTTTTATCGGCATCACTGTCTGGGCGGTGCAGATGTTCTGGATCCCGTTTTTTGCAGCCGGCGTTATTAACGGCATCGGACACTGGCGGGGCTATCGAAATTATGAATCCCGGGACGCCTCAACCAATATCGTGCCCTGGGGGATCCTCATTGGCGGTGAGGAGATGCACAATAATCATCATGCCTTTACCAATTCAGCCAGGTTTTCCAGCAAGTGGTGGGAATTCGATCTTGGCTGGTTCTATATCCGGCTGCTGGAATTCCTTGGTCAGGCGAAGGTAAAAAAGATGGCCAAGAAACCGGTAATTAACCATAACAAGACGGGGATCGATGTGGATACGGTCAGGGCCGTGATGAGCAACCGTCTTCAAATCATGGCGCATTATGCAAGGGATGTGGTTACCCGGGTTTACCAGGAAGAAAAGGCCAAAGCGGATGCGGCGAAGAAAAGGCTGTTCAGGCAGGGGAAGCGTTTTATCATCAGGGCGGATATCCTGATGGATACCACCTCACGGCAACGCCTTGAAGTTTTACTGGGGCAAAGTGAACCCCTGCAGGTCGTCTATGAATTCAAACAACGTCTGCAGTCACTATGGCAGGAAAAGACCGCTCCCCGGGATAGCCTGATACCATACCTGCAGGAATGGTGCCGACAGGCAGAAGAAAGCGGGATTGTTGCCTTACAGGATTTTGCAAAAACACTGCGGGGATATACATTGCTGCCTGGGTGATAACCAGGGTGGAACCGGTACGACCTGTTTCCCCTGCCGGGGGAATCTTATTTAATCTTGGACTCCTTGTAGATTACGTGTTTCCGTACAACCGGATCATATTTTTTCATCTCCAGCTTGTCCGGCTTGGTGCGCTTGTTCTTGTCCGTTGTGTAGTAATGGCCGGTACCGGCGGATGAAACAAGCTTGATTTTATCGCGCATACAGGACTACCTCCTTAAACCTTTCCGCCTCGGGCACGGATCTCTTTCAGGACTTCGTCAATACCTTTCTTGTCGATAAGGCGCAGTCCGCTCATGCTCAGGCGCAGTTTCACCCAGCGTTTTTCACTTTCGACCCAGAACCGGCGGGTTTGCAGGTTGGGCAGGAAACGGCGCCGTGTTTTGTTGTTGGCATGGGACACATTGTTCCCCGCCATGGGGCGTTTACCGGTTACCTGACAGATTCGTGACATGGTGACTGTTCCAGCAATGGTTGGAAAAAAGAGTGCGGATTGTACATGGAATAAAGGCCTGATCCAAGTACGGGCGCCGGATCTTACAGCAAACCGGTCTCCGCAAACGAGACTGTCTCCCCCTCGCCGATGATAATATGGTCAAGAACCCGTATTTCAACCAGGGCCAGGGCGTCCTGCAGGCGCCGGGTCAGGGCCTGGTCCGCACGGCTCGGCTCCGCTACTCCGGACGGATGGTTATGGGCGAAAATAACCGCTGCCGCGTTATGGGCCAGTGCCCGCTTTACGACTTCGCGTGGATAGACATGGGCGCCATCGATCGTCCCGTTAAACATCTCGTCGAAACTGATGACCCGGTGCCGGTTGTCCAGAAACAGACAGGCGAATACCTCATGGGCATGGGCACGTAATCTGGCGGTGAGATAATCCCGGGTCTGGACCGGGTTGCTCAGTACATCGCCGCGGTGCAGTGTTGTTTCAAGGACACGTCTGCCTAATTCAATCGCTGCCTGGATCTGGACGAATTTGGCCATACCGAGTCCCTTGATACGGCAAAAGTCCTGCTGCCCGGCATTGACCAGGTTGCGCAAATCCTGGAATTGAACCAGGACCTGTCTGGCCAGGTCGACGGCGGTTTTGCCGCTGGTCCCCGTGCGCAGGAAAATGGCAAGCAATTCAGCGTCGGACAGGGCCTGCGCACCCCTGGTGATCAGCTTTTCGCGTGGACGTTCATTACTGGGCCAGCTGGTGATAGCCATGGCAACCTCCTTGTTACTGTGAAATGATGAATGATGATCCGATACAGGATACCAGCATCGCAATCCTGAATAATAATGTAAAATTACACCACCATGAACAATCTGCTTCAGAAACGGATACTGCTTGGGATAACCGGAGGCATCGCCGCCTACAAAAGCGCTGATCTGGTGCGCCGGCTGCGTGAGCAAGGGGCTGAAGTCCGGGTCGTTATGACGAAAAACGCCTGTGAATTCATTACCCCGCTGACCATGCAGGCCCTGTCGGGTAACCCGGTACATACCGGGTTTCTTGATCTGCAAAGTGAAACTGCAATGGGTCATATCGAACTGGCGCGCTGGTGTGATGTTATTATCGTTGCGCCGGCCAGTGCTAATTTCATTGCCCGCCTTGCTTGTGGAATGGCCGATGACCTGCTCAGCGCACTCTGTCTGGCTGCCGATGTCCCGCTTTTGATTGCGCCGGCGATGAACCATCAGATGTGGCTCAATCCCGCCACCCGGGACAATATTGCGTTATTGCGAAAACGCAGGATCGGGTTGCTGGGTCCGGCAGAAGGGCAACAAGCGTGTGGTGAGGCCGGACCGGGGCGCATGCTGGAACCGACTGAATTGGTGGAGGGGGTGAGTAATATCTTCCAGACCGGGGCACTGGCGGGGATACGGGTGCTCGTCACGGCGGGTCCTACCCGGGAAGCCATCGATCCGGTACGCTACATCAGCAATCGCAGTTCCGGGCGTATGGGTTATGCCATAGCGCGTGCTGCGGTGGAGGCAGGGGCCGAGGTAACCCTGATTTCCGGCCCGGCGTTACAATCACCGCCTGACCGGGTGCAATGTCTTCAGGTTACCAGTGCGGCACAGATGCACGGTGCCGTCATGGCAGCGATCACGACAACGGATATCTTTGTTGCGGCGGCGGCGGTTGCTGATTACCGTTGTATTACGGTGGCACCACAAAAACTGAAAAAGACGGATACGTCCATTGCACTGACACTGGAAAAGACAACCGATATATTGGCAGAAGTGGCCGGCCTGCCGGATCCGCCGTTTACGGTCGGTTTTGCAGCAGAAACGGATAATCTGGAGGAACATGCCCGGGCTAAATTAAAGGCAAAAGGACTGGATATGATCGCAGCCAACCTCGTTGGCGAAGATATGGGGTTTGACCAGGAAAATAATGCCCTGGATCTGTACTGGGGGGAAAATCACCTGTCGCTGGGGCAGGCCCCGAAAGACAAGCTGGCCAGACAACTGATACATAAAATTGCTGAACAATTTCATGAAAAACATTCAGATTAAAGTCCTTGATCAACGCCTGGGCAAGAGTATACCCATGCCCGACTATGTTACCCAGGGGTCCGCAGGCATGGATATCCATGCCTGTCTGGACGAACCCATGGAGATCCATCCGGGTGATTCGGTACTCATACCAGGCGGGTTTGCCATGCATATTGCGGATACGGGCCTGGCGGCGCTGCTTCTGCCCCGCTCCGGTCTCGGCCATAAAAACGGTATTGTGCTGGGTAATCTCGTTGGCCTGATCGATTCCGACTATCAGGGCCAGGTTTTCATTTCCTGCTGGAACCGGGGCAAGCAGCCATTTACTATCAAGCCTGGCGATCGGATCGCACAAATGGTGTTCGTACCGGTGGTACAGGCGATGTTTGATATCGTTGAGTCATTTGATGAAAGCCAGCGCGGGGACGGCGGTTTCGGACATACCGGTTTGCAAATGCTGCATACAGGAAATCAGAATGATTGATGGGCCAGTAATCCAGCGGCGGTTTAAACGAAGAACGTTACGAAATGCGGCCATCATTTCTGCCGTTCTGATCGCCGCATTGCTGGTGATTGGCGGCGGCACCTATTTTTACAAACAACAGGCCGAGAGTTCGCGGCAACAGGTGCAGGCCGCATTGGATGCTGAGGCAAGGGATATTGCCGGCAAAATACAGGCGCCTTTCAAAGGCATCTCGGACAATCTGGATGCCCTGGTCCGCGATGAAGAAGTGATCGCCCTGTTTGAACAGGGTGAGCCGGACGCACTGGCCATACAGGCGGAAAAAATGCAGGCCCGGTTTGATCAGGTGCTGAAATTACGATTGTTGCTGCCGGGGGGCTATGCACTGGAAAACGAGACCTCTCCACCTCTTGGTTATGCCTCGCTGGATTTACTCAAAAACGCAGAGACGACCTCCGGGCCCCTGGGTGCAGAGGTGCACATGTTCGGCAGTCCGGGCCAGCATATTGTCCTTATCCGCCGTGTAATGGGTAAGGGCGGAGGGTTAGTTGGTCTGGTTCATCTCAGCCTGTCTGTCGAGCTGTTTAACAAGGCCATGACGGGTCTGGGTCCTGTCCCGGGATACGTTGAATTAATCCAGCATGTGAAAGGAAAACCGCTGGTACTTGGCAAACAAGGGAATCCGTCCTATCGGCAGGGAGGGCCCAGGACCACTGCGGTCACTGATAGCCGCTGGAGTGTTTCCTATTGGGCCGAGTCAATGGCAACGACTGCCGTGGCAGCGGCTGATAGTTCGGGGACAGGCCTGTCTGGTACTGCCATCATGGCATTTATCCTGTTTGCCCTGGTCTGCGGGACTGCCTTCCTGTTGGTACGGAGGCGCGGCAAGCTGGACATGCCGGTATCCGGTGTGGTTTATGCCGGAGCGGTGAAGGCCATCATGGAAGGTGCCCATCCCGGTATGGAAAGGCTGATTCCCCACTTGCCCCGGATGGGGCAGATAGGATCGATCAAGCCGCTTTCTGAAGGGATGGAAGGCGACGATGTCACGAAAATAGTAAAACCAGGCGTAACGCCCGCAACCCCGATAGTGGCAGCAACATCGAATAATAAGAAACCTCCCTCCCCGGCAGCGGTGGCAGCGCCCGGCAAGGCCAAGGCCGCCGCATCGATGGCCGCCACTGCCAAGGCAAAGGCCGCTACGCCGATGGTAACCCCCGCCAAGGCAAATGCCCCGATCGGACAGCCTGACAGGAATACACCGGTACCGTCAGCCCGGACGCAAGTGGAAGCGGGGCAGGATGTGATTGACCCCGGTATCTTTCGCACCTATGACATTCGTGGTGTCGTCGGCAAGACACTGACCGTTGCGGCCGTACATAACATAGGGCAAGCTATCGGTAGCGAAGCCCACACCCGTGGTCAACAGGGCATCGTTGTTGGTATGGATGGCCGTACTACCAGCCCGCTGCTTGCTGACGCCCTGATCAAGGGTTTACGTGCGAGCGGCAGGGATGTCATCAATATCGGTATGGTACCGACCCCGGTGCTCTATTTTGCCACCCATTTTCTGGATACGGGCAGTGGAGTCATGATCACCGGCAGTCATAATCCCCCTGAATATAATGGACTCAAGATTATGCTTGGCGGTGAGGCCTTGTCCGGTGAAAACATCCAGCTGATTTACCATCGAGTGAAAAATCATGACTTCAACAGCGGCGAAGGTGATTTGCAGGTGGTTGATATTGCCGCGGACTATCTGCGGCGGATTTCAGAAGATATTCCCGTCGCACTGAGCAAGCCATTTAAGATCGTGATCGATTGCGGGAATGGTGTCGCCGGCAATCTTGCCCCCCAGCTGTTCCGGGCGCTCGGACATGACGTTGTCGAATTGTACTGTGAAGTGGATGGCAATTTCCCGAACCATCATCCTGATCCGAGTCAGCCCGAGAATCTTGTTGAATTGATCGACCGGGTCAGGAAGGAGCAGGCCGATCTGGGTTTTGCCTTTGATGGTGATGGTGATCGACTCGGGGTGATTGATGGCGGCGGCAATATCATCTGGCCGGATCGCCAGCTCATGCTGATGGCCAGTGATGTCCTGTCGCGTAATCCGGGCGCTAAAATCATTTTCGACGTTAAATGCAGCCGTCATCTCAAGACGATTATTGAGGCCGCCGGGGGTGAACCCCTGATGTGGAAAACAGGACATTCCCTGATCAAGAGCAAGATGAAAGAGGTGAATGCACCCCTCGCCGGCGAAATGAGCGGGCATATCTTTTTCAAGGAACGCTGGTATGGATTTGATGATGCCATGTATGCTGCTGCGCGTCTGGTGGAGATCCTGATTAAATATAATGGCAAACCTGTCGATGCCTTTGCCGAATTTCCCGGCGGCATATCCACACCGGAGTTACGGCTGGGCATGGTGGAGACTGAACATGCCGGGTTTATGCGAACACTGCAGGAAAAAATGCATTTTCCAGGCGCAGAGGTCATCACCATTGATGGCCTGCGGATAGAATATGCCGATGGCTGGGGGCTGATTCGACCATCCAATACCTCTCCCTATCTGATCCTGCGATTTGAGGCAGATAATCAGATTGCGGTAGACAGGATACAAGCGGATTTTCGCAATGCATTACATTCAATAAATCCGGATTTACGGCTTCCATTCTGATACCCAGCTTGCGATCCCGGTGCCGTGAGTCGATGATATCATGTCAATTGTCACCATACTGTCCAATCGTTACCGGATACATTCATAATCATGACTGAAACTTCAATAAATGCTTTCAGCATTGCCAGGGTCCTGACGGAAGCGCTGCCCTATATACAGCGTTTCAGTGGCAAGACGCTGGTTATTAAATATGGCGGTAACGCCATGTCCGATGCATCCCTGAAAGCCAGTTTCGCACGCGATGTTGTGTTGATGAAACTGGTCGGTATGAACCCGGTGGTGGTACATGGGGGGGGTCCACAGATTGGCGATCTGTTACAGCGGGTGGGTAAGGAGACCCGGTTTGTTGATGGCATGCGGGTTACTGACAGTGAGACCATGGATATCGTTGAGATGGTGCTGGGCGGCCAGGTGAATAAAAATATTGTTAACCTTATCAACCAGCATGGCGGTAAGGCCGTTGGCTTGAGTGGCAAGGACGGCGGATTAATCAAGGCGCGCAAACTGGTTTTTACACGGTCCCGGCCGGAACTGGACGTACCGGAGATAATCGATATCGGCCATGTCGGAGAGATTGTCAACATCGACACGGCGGTTGTGGACATGCTCATTCAGGGGAATTTCATTCCCGTCATTGCGCCGATTGGCGTGGGTGATGACGGGCAGTCCTATAATATCAATGCTGATGTGGTTGCCGGCAAACTGGCGCAGGTACTCAGTGCTGAAAAGCTGATCCTGCTGACGAATACTGCCGGATTACTGGATAAGGAGGGTAATGTCCTTACCGGCCTGGCAGTCGCCGGGGTGGAAAAACTGATTGAGGATAATATTATTCATGGCGGTATGTTGCCAAAAATCCGTTCTGCCCTGGATGCCTTACAAGGAGGTGTGCGATCCGCTCATATTATCGACGGCAGGGTACAACATGCAGTGCTGCTTGAGATTTTTACAGATCATGGTGTTGGTACACTGATCAATGGCCGGGAACGTATTCAATAACACAATACTTATGTGAGGCCGTGAACACATCAGCCAAGCCTAATCGCCGCCAGCAGATCCTTGAGGTGCTCGCCCAGGAACTGGAATCCAATCCGGGTTCACGCATTACAACCGCCTCCCTGGCCAGGGCCGTGGGCGTCTCCGAAGCGGCGTTATATCGTCACTTTGCCAGCAAGGCAAAGATGTTTGAAGCGTTGATTGATTTCGCGGAGGAAACGGTGTTTGGTTTGATGAACCGGATCCTGGCCCAGGACAGGGATATCCTGCTGCGTTGTGAAAAGATGCTGCAGCTCCTGCTGGGTTTTTCCGAACGTAACCCAGGGATTACCCGGGTCCTGCTGGGAGATGTCCTGGTTGGTGAAAATGATCGCCTGCAGGCCCGTGTTGCCCAGTTTTTTGAACGCCTGGAAACACAATTTCGGCAGGTGCTGCGGGAGGCAAATCTGGAAACGGGTGCGCCCCGTACGGCGGGCAGCATTGAGGCAACTGCCAATCAGTTGGTTGCCTTTGCTGAAGGCAAGATGTGCCAGTATGTGCGCAGTTCGTTTACGAAATTGCCCACCGCACACTGGAATGATCAATGGCAGTGCATGAAAACCGGGTTGTTCAGGTAACCGGGGGCTTGCAGCAGTATCCCCTGTAATGGTTATTCGGCAATATTTTTCAAGTCTTTAAAACGCGTGATATCAAGCTCATGGGACTCGCGTATCTGTGCCTGATCGGCCTGTTTTGTTGCGATATACGACTCATTATTCTTGATTTGCCTGCGTAGCGACTCAATGTCCTGCAGCAAGGACTCCTCGGGGGCCTTGCCGGAGCGTTCTTCCGCCGCTGCCGCCTCTATTCGTTTGTCCAGTTCGGCCTGGATTTTCTCGGTACGCTTATTGGTTGTTTTGATCTCTGCTTCGATCGCCGCAATCTTGCCGTCACGGGTCATTTCGATGTCCTCAACACTGCTGAAGGTGTCCATGAGGATCTTGTCTTTATTGGCCTGTTCCTCTGTCTTGCGGGTCTCTTCAGCCTCGATATCAGCCAGTCGTTTTTCTTCGGCGAGTTCTTCTTCTGTTTTTGCCCGTTCCTTTTCCTCCATGACAACACCTTGTTCACTGACTTCCTTATGTTCTTTTTGTGCGAATTCAGGAGGTATATTGTTGCCGCATTCCTTGACACCTTCCTGGTTTGTCCAGCATTTGATACGCGCATTTGCCGGGCCTGAAAAGGCCAGTACTGTTACTGCAAGAAAAAGATAAAAAAACGGGTATTGATATATTTTCATGGCTTCTCCTGAACCGTTTGCAATTGACCGAGCATCAGTAACCGGAAATTATAGTATCTGTACTATGGTTCTTCCTGTATTACGAGTCCGTACCATAACATTTTCGATAACGCGCTATCGCCTCGAGATTATCCCGCATTGCAGGATCCTCCTGCAAATACGCAATAATATTATCCAGACTGATAATACTAATGACATGAATTCCATGAATTTGTTCCACTTCCTGGATGGCAGAAAGGCTCCCTGCCCCGCGTTCCTGGCGATTGAGCGCTACGACTGCACCTGCCGGCACTGCATCCGCGGCCCTGATGATTTCAATGGATTGATTCACCGAGGACCCGGCCGATATGACGTCATCAATGATGAGGACCCGGCCGTGCAGGGGGGCGCCGAACAGCAGGCCACCCTCACCATGATCCTTTGTCTCCTTGCGGTTGAAACAAAAGGGATACGCCTTATGGTAGTGATCCGCCAGGGCTATTGCGGCAGCGGATGCCAGGGGGATCCCCTTGTAGGCGGGACCAAACAACATATCGAATTCAATGCCTGCGTGCTGTATTGCACCGGCATAACAATGTCCCAGTTGGGACAGGCCGGGCCCATCGTTGAATAAACCACTATTGAAAAAATACGGACTCAGGCGACCGGATTTCAGGGTGAATTCACCGAAGCAGAGGGCCTTTTTAGCGATGGCGAAATGGATGAATTTCTGTTGATAATCTTCCATGCGGCAGGCTTTATCTTATTGATGTTACTGTGGTTTGGGTTCTGATTCCGCTATGATACAGCGCATTATGAACGGAAAATAGAGGCATGAAGGTCGTTACGTTGAATGTCAATGGTGTGCGTTCCGCCTATCGCAAGGGCTTTTTTACCTGGCTGCTTGCTCAGCAAGCGGACGTGGTCTGCCTGCAGGAAACCAGGGCCCAGGTACATCAGTTGCCGGAGGACATCGTCCGCCCGGAGGGCTATCTGGGTTTTTTCAATAACGCCGTGGAAAAAGGCTACAGTGGGGTTGCCTTGTATTCGCGCAGACAACCCGATGCCGTTACCGTTGAACTGGGATGGGCCAGTGCAGATGACGAGGGAAGATTTCTGCAGGCGGATTTCGGCAAGCTGAGTATTATCTCCCTGTACCTGCCTTCCGGTTCATCCAGTGCAGGGCGACAGGCAGTCAAATATGATTTTATGGATCGCATCATGCCGGTACTCAGGCAACTACGCAAGAACAGGCGTGACTATATTATCTGTGGTGACTGGAATATTGCACATAAGGAAATTGACCTGAAAAACTGGCGCGGCAACCAGAAGAACTCAGGGTTCCTGCCGGAAGAACGTGCCTGGATGGATGAAGTGTTTGGAAAGACAGGACTGGTCGATGCCTTCCGGGTTATGAATCAGCAGCCTGGCGAGTATACCTGGTGGTCCAACCGGGGGCAGGCCTGGGCCAGAAATGTTGGCTGGCGGATTGACTATCAGGTGATTACCCCCGGCCTGCGCGAAAAACTCAAAGCCGTGTCTATCTATAGAGACGAGCGTTTTTCCGATCATGCGCCGCTGATTATCGACTATGATGTGCCGTTTTGAGCCGTCTCCTGGTACCCGCCAAGTCGGGGCAAGTTGTGGATGCAGGATCCTGTATCGCGCATGTCCCCTAGCAAGTACGGGTTATTTTTTTCTTTCATCCATCAGCCTGATTCCTTTTTCATGAGCGCCAGGAACCAGGCCGGTTGCCTGGCGGGTGCGTGGATGGCAATACGCTTGTCACGACGGTTGCCACCACTGATCAATTCTACCTTCGATGCAGAAACGCCAAACTGTGCGCCCAGAAATTCAGCCAGGCATTGATTGGCCTTGCCGTCAACAGGAGGGGACTTGACGCGGACACGCAGCCGATCGCCCATGATGCCTGCAATTTCATTCTGCCTGGCGCGGGGTTGAATACGCAGATCAAGAAATAATATCGTCCCCTTCCAGCAGTACCATGTCATCTATAACGGTCGTACCAGATAGCCTGCGAGGTAATTGCCCCAGTCCAGCAGCGGTGTCACCACCAGGATCAGGATCAGATTAAGACCGATCAGGACCACCAGTGGGGACCAGTCCAGACCGCCGGCAGGGGGGATTGCGCGCCGCGCCGGACGCAATAAAGGTTCCGTCAGTTGATATATCAGTACGGTGACCGGGTTATATGCGCTCGGGTTTACCCAGCTCAGGACAACCTGGATCAGGATAAGGAACAGGTACAGGTAAACCGCTAATCTGAGTAAATGGGCAAATGTCATCACGGCCAGTCCGGCCATGGACGGTGTGTGCCCGGTCCTTAACAATGCAATGAGGCCCAGCTCCATACCCTGGATCAACAGGAGCAACAGGATTGATGACCAGTCGATACCGAGATAACCGGGAATCCACCGGCGTAAAGGACGCATTAACGGATTGGTGACGGTTACGAGGAGTTGTGAAACCGGGTTGTAATAGTCAGCCTTTATTCTTTGCAGGAGAAAGCGGAGAAGGATGGCGATCAGGTAAAGTCCGAGCAGGATATCGATCAGAAAGATAGCCGCTTCCGAGAGATAGGAGCCCCCCATCAGGGTTTACCCAGTGTTTCAGCAAGTTCAACCGATCTGTCCCGTGCTGCTTCCAGGGCAGCACGGAAAAGGCTTTCTATACCCCCCTCCAGCAATACGTTTAATGCCCTTTCCGTTGTGCCTCCGGGGGAAGTCACCTGTGCCCGCAGTGTTGCGGCATCGCAGGAGGATTCCAACGCCATTTTGGCAGCCCCAAATGCGGTTTCCAAAGTAAGTAAATGCGCCTGGTTCTGGGTCATCCCGAGCGATATAGCGGCTTTTTCCATAATCTCCATGACCAGGAAGAAGTAGGCTGGTCCGCTCCCGGAGAGTGCCGTTACGGCATCCATCATCAGTTCGTCAGCCAGCCAGATCGCAGTGCCGACGGAACGCATGATGGCTTCCGCCGTTTCTTTTTGTGCCGGCGTGACACATGAATTTGCATACAACGCTGAGGCACCGGTCTGTATGATGGCAGGCGTATTTGGCATGACACGCACAATAGCGGCTGCATCCCCCAGCCAGGCAGCAAGGGCGGAGAGCCGGATGCCCGCGGCAACCGAGATGATCAGGCATCCTTTGCCCAGCACTGCATTCCTGAGAGAAACGGCGGTGGCCTGCATGATTTGCGGTTTGACCGCCAGGACGACGACATCGACACGGCTGACGGCTTCTCTGTTATCCGCGAAAACCGCAATGCCATATTGTTTTGCAATCTGCCCCCGTTTCCCAGGATCGGGGTCGGCACCGGATAAAAATTGCGACGCCAGACCATTGGCAATCAGTCCGCCGATCAGACTGCGCCCCATATTACCGCATCCTATGATGGCAATCCTGGTATCTTCCATTCACAGAACCTCATTATGACTGGTTTACTGATACCGGCAGTGTATCAATATGAGTGGGCCTTTGCATGAGGTAACGGACTGACCTATTAAGCACGGGGACCGAAGATGGCTGTTCCGATACGAACCATGGTAGCCCCTTCGGCGATGGCCGCCACCATGTCATTCGTTGTGCCCATGGACAGGGTGTCCATGCCGGGGAAGCTTGATTGCAGTTCCCTGAGATGCTGCTGAAGCCGGGCAAAAGGCCATCGCTGCTGTGCAAATTCATGACCGGGGGCAGGCAGTGCCATCAGTCCCCGTAATTTCAATCTGGGCAGGGTAATGATTGCCTGCGCCAGCTCCCGGGCTTGTTCCGGCCCTATACCTGCCTTGCTGGTCTCTCCGCTGATATTCATCTGGATACAGACATTGAGGGGTGGATATCCGTCAGGCCTGGAATCGTTGAGCCGTTGCGCAATTTTTATCCGATCAATGCTATGTACCCAATGGAAATACTCGGCGATCGGGCGGGTTTTATTTGATTGTACGGGCCCGATGAAATGCCAGATCAGCGCTGGATTGTTGGTTGCCTTGATTTTTTCGATTGCCTCCTGAACATAGTTTTCAGCAAAATCCAGTTGCCCCCATCGGGCGGCTTCCAGGATTTCTTCCTTATTACAGGTTTTGCTGACGGCAAGCAATTTGACGGAACCGCATGCCCGTCCGTACTGTTGTTCGGCATCCCGGATTTGTTGAAGCGTGTAGCGCAGTGATTCCTCAATGTTTTTCATAAAATTACTGTGGTCTATACTTCATAATGTCAGTACTATTGCGCTGTATGCAGTGTGAAAAGCAGGGGTAACTTCCTGATAAAAAAGTTAACTTTTGTTTTCGCTTATCGACTTTCAATATTCAGGCGTGTCACACTATCATAGTTACTACGTGCGCAGAATTATCCGCTATTGCCGGACTGGAGGGCTAAATGGATATCGGTGAACTGTTGGCATTCAGCGTTAAAAACAAGGCTTCAGATCTGCATCTGTCAGCAGGTCTGCCACCCATGATCCGGGTGGATGGTGATATAAGGCGGATTAATGTCCCTTCGCTGGATCACAAGGATGTTCATGATATGGTTTATGACATCATGAATGACAAGCAGCGCAAGGATTACGAAGAATTTCTCGAATGTGATTTTTCATTCGAGATTCCAAACCTTGCCCGCTTTCGTGTCAACGCCTTTAACCACAACAGAGGCGCTGGCGCTGTATTCAGAACCATCCCGTCCGTCATATTGTCACTCGAACAACTCAATGCCCCCAAGATCTTCAAGGATATCTCTGATTATCCCCGTGGTGTGGTACTGGTCACCGGACCGACGGGATCCGGTAAATCGACGACCCTGGCTGCCATGGTCAATCACAAGAATGAAACCGAATATGGCCATATTCTTACGGTGGAAGACCCCATCGAATTTGTCCACGAAAGCAAGAAATGCCTGATTAATCAACGCGAGGTGCATCGTGATACCCTGGGCTTCAATGAAGCATTACGATCAGCGCTGCGTGAGGATCCGGATGTGATTCTGGTCGGTGAAATGCGTGACCTCGAGACCATCCGGCTGGCGCTTTCCGCGGCAGAAACAGGTCACCTCGTGTTTGGTACCTTGCATACCAGTTCTGCAGCCAAGACCATTGACCGTATCGTAGACGTGTTCCCGGCGGCTGAAAAAGATATGATTCGGGCCATGTTATCGGAATCGCTGCGCGCGGTTATCTCACAGACACTTTTGAAGAAACAGGGTGGTGGCCGGGTAGCGGCCCATGAAATCATGATTGGTACCCCGGCGATACGTAACCTGATCCGTGAAAACAAGATTGCGCAGATGTATTCTGCGATCCAGACCGGCCAGCAATTCGGCATGCTGACGCTGGATCAGAATCTGCAGGAACTGGTGAAGAAGAACCTCGTCAGTCGCCAGGAGGCTGCCTCGAAGGCGCAAAACAAGGACAATTTCTAGCGATTGGCAGATTACTGAAGCAGGAGGGAAACTATGGAACGAGAACAAGCGATTAAATTCATGCGTGATCTTCTCAAGCTGATGATTGAGAAGAAAGGTTCGGATTTGTTTGTCACTGTCGATTTTCCCCCGGCCATCAAGTCCCATGGCAAGATAGCACCGGTATCCAAGACCAAACTCACTTCTGAAAATACCAAGGCCATGGCCTATGCCATTATGACGGACAAACAGCTCAAGGAGTTCGAGGCGACCAAGGAATGCAATTTTGCGATCAACCCGACCGGCATCGGCCGTTTTCGCGCCAATGCCTTCATACAGCAGGGCTATTGCGGACTGGTCCTGCGCACGATTCAAACGGAAGTCCCGACGCTCGAAAAAATGGGCCTGCCCGAGGTACTGAAAGAGGTGGTAATGACGAAGAACGGTCTGGTCATCATGGTGGGCGGGACCGGATCCGGCAAGTCAACCTCGCTGGCGGCAATGGTCGATTACCGCAATCAGAACAGTTACGGGCATATTATTACGATCGAAGACCCGATCGAATATGTCCACCCGCATAAAAACTGCATCATCATGCAGCGTGAAGTAGGGGTGGATACCGATGACTGGAATATTGCACTGAAAAACACCCTGCGCCAGGCCCCGGATGTCATCATGATTGGTGAGATCAGGGACCGGGAGACCATGGAGTTCGGCATCGCCTTTGCAGAAACCGGACACCTGGCCATGGCAACATTGCACGCCAACAGCTCCAACCAGGCCCTGGATCGCATCATCAACTTTTTCCCTGAAGAGCGAAAGCCACAATTGCTCATGGATTTATCACTGAACCTGAAGGCCGTGATATCCCAGCGCCTGCTGAGGAAACCCGATGGTAAGGGACGGGTAGCGGCTATCGAGATCCTGCTGAATTCCCCCCTGATCTCGGATTTGATCCTGAAAGGTGAAGTTCATGAGATCAAGACGATCATGTCCAAATCCAATGAACTCGGCATGAAGACCTTTGATCAGGCCCTGTTCGATCTGTATGAGGCGGACAAGATTACCTTCGAGGATGCACTGCGCAATGCCGATTCCATGAATGAGTTGCGGCTGAGGATTAAACTGGAAGGCAAGGAGTCCAAGGGCAAGGACAGGCTGGGTGATCTGGAACACCTGAGCCTGCATGAAGAGGAAGAAAAAGCAGGGATGATGCGGCGGAAATAGAAAAACTGACAATTCCAGGGGGTATGAGGCAGAGATGGATATTACACCGTATCTGAAGTTGATGGTTGAAAAAAATGCATCGGATCTGTTTTTTACGGTGGGTTCACCCGTCAAGATCAAGATTGAAGGCAAGGCAACCGCTGTCGGCAAGACAATACTGACCACTGACCTCAGCAGGGCAGCGGCCTTCGGCATCATGAACGACCATCAGGTCCATCACTTTGAAGAAACCATGGAATGTGATTTTGCCATTCACATGCCTGATGGCTCGGGCCGTTTTCGCGTCAATGTCTTCCGCCAGCGTGGCGATGTCGGTATGGTGCTGCGACTGATCCCGTCCAAGATCCCGACTTTTGAAAAACTGGGGGTCCCTGATGTGCTCAAGGAATTGATCATGCACAAGCGCGGTTTGATCCTGATGGTGGGGGCCACCGGTTCCGGTAAATCCACCACACTCGCTGCCATGATTAATCATCGCAACGAGAATATGACCGGTCATATCCTTACCATCGAGGATCCCGTCGAATTCAGCCACCCGAACCTGAAATCCATTGTCAACCAACGTGAGGTTGGTGTCGACACTCTCACCTATCGTAATGCCCTGAGGGCCTCTCTTCGTGAGGCCCCGGATGTAATACTGATTGGTGAGATCCGTGATCGCGAGACGATGGAGGCCGCGCTTGAACTCAGTAATACCGGTCATCTCGCTGTTTCCACCCTGCATGCAAACAATGCCAATCAGGCCATGGAGCGTGTGATCAATCTGTTTCCCCAGGCACTGCACAAGCAGTTATTCATGGATCTGTCACTGAATATACGCGCCGTTATCTCACAGCGCCTGGTATTGGGCGTGGATGGCAAGCGCTGTGCCGCCATCGAGATTATGGTCAATACCCCGCATATATCAGAATTGATCCTCAAAGGGGATATTGATGAAATCAAGATCGCCATGGAAGAGAGTGGTCAGAGAGGGATGCAAACCTTTGACAGGGCGCTATTCAACCTTTACAAGGAAGGCCGCATTGTACTTGAGGAGGCATTGAGCAACGCCGATTCAAGAACCAACCTTGAGGCCAGGATCAATTTTTAATGGCGGGAAGCTTTCATCAAAACAACGTTGTTAAATAAAAGAGAGAGTCATGAGAAAATATTTTTTGAACAAGGGTGTCCTTTTTTTAGCCTTCAGCGGCATTGGGTTTGGTATCAATGCGTCTGCGGAAGATTTTACCGGGTCGGCTTACAAGCAGCTCGGGGATATCACCGTCAGTGCAACGCGTGTAGAAAAATCGCTCTATGAGGTACCGGCCTCGGTCGGCTATGTCGGTATCGATGCTATACAACTGGGTACGCAGCGACTCGGACTGGATGAGGCACTTGCCAAGATCCCGGGACTGTTCATGACGAACCGTTATAACTTCAACCAGGATTTACGCGTATCCATCCGTGGGTTTGGTTCCCGCTCGACATTCGGCATTCGCGGTGTCAAGCTCTATGTCGATGGCATCCCCAATACGCTCCCGGATGGACAGGGGGGCGTTGACAGTATCGATATTGGCTCGACCGATCACATTGAAGTCATCCGCGGCCCCTCCTCCTCCATCTATGGTGCGGCCTCGGGGGGTGTCATTAATATCTATACCGAAGACGGGCCTGTTGACGCCCCGTTTATTGAAGGCCGTTATACCGTCGGCTCAAATGATCTCTTTCAATATCAGGTAAAGACCGGCGGCCAAAAGGATGCACTGAACTATCTCGTCAATCTCTCCCGGTTGGAACTCGAAGGCTATCGTGATCACAGTGAGACGGAAAACATCCTGTTGAATTCCAAGCTACGCTACGATATTGATGACTCATCCGATCTGACGTTGACAGCCAATATCGTCGATTCACCGAAAGCGGAAGACCCGGGCGGTTTATGCAGTCCCAAATCCGCTTCTGCATTCTGTACGGTATACCGGCCGGACCCCAGGGATGCCCAGCGAAACAACGTCCGATTTGGTGCGGATGAATCGGTGGCGCAGCAGCAAGTGGGTCTCATCTATCGCAAGGCGATTGGTGAAAAACACGAGATCACCGCCCGTAACTATTATGTCTTTCGTGATTTCAATGCCAACCTTCCGACCGGGGCCCCTATCAGCACGGGCGGTATTATCGTGATTGATCGTGTCTTTGTGGGGGGTGGACTTCAATACAGTTTCAGTGACCGGATGGCCGGTCATCGGAATCGCCTGACAACCGGTTTTGATATCGATTCACAAATGGATGACCGGAAAAATTTTACCAATAACAGAGACAGTTCCGTTATAGGACCGCTGGTTCTGAATCAGGACGAAGATGTTTTTAACTGGGGAATTTATCTCCAGAATGAATTCAGCATTACGGACAATCTGGAGCTGACCCTGGGCGTGCGTTATGACGAGGTTGAATTTGAATTCAATGATCGTTTTCTTGCTGATGCTGATCAGTCGGGCAGTGCGACATTCAAGGAGTGGAGCCCCCAGGCCGGTCTGCTCTGGAAACTGCGCGATGGCATCCATCTCTATGGCAACATCTCGAAATCATTCGAAACACCCAGTACCCGTGAGTTTGCATCGACAACAGGGCCGGGCGGATTCAACACAACACTCAATTCACAAACGGCAACCAATTATGAAGCAGGTGTCAAGGGCCTGCTGCCCGGGAATGCCAGTTACCAATTATCGCTGTTTACCATTGATGTTACTGATGAATTGCTGCCGGCCGGCACCAATCTCGGCGGCTCAACATTTTTCAGCAATGCAGGTGAGACGACACGGAATGGTATCGAGGCCGGGCTGACATTTCGCCCCCTGCCCGGCCTTGATGTTTCCCTTGCCTATACCTACTCGGACTTTGAATTTGATACCCTGGTGATTGCGGGGACATCCTTTGCCGGCGAAAGAATACCGGGCGTACCTGTGCACACGGGATTTGCCGAATTTGCCTACCACCATCCAGCGGGTTTTTTCAGCGTCTTTGATGTCCAGTTTGTGGACGAAGTACTCGTGAATAATGCCTTTGTTGATGATTTTGGCGCCCTCATTCCGCAAAGTGAGGCAGCAGATGATTACACGCTCGCCAATCTCAGGATGGGATATACCGCGAAAACCGGTGGCAAGATCGAGTTCACCCCCTTCTTCGGGATCAACAATCTGTTTGACCAGAAATACACCGGTAACATCAGGGTAAATGAATCCCGTCACCGATACTTTGATACAGCGCCGGAATTGAATATTCATGCAGGGTTATCCATCCGGTATCAATGATTGATTGGTCAGTAGTCAATGGTCAATTGACGAATGACGAATGACCAATGACAAATAACAAATGACATGACCATTTCAAGTTCTCTGACCCTCCTTGATCAATCCCCCTTATATCGTGCCGAGCAGGTGAATGATTTGAAGGTCATTGGAACAGGGATGTTCCGATGAGCGCAACCAGGACAGGAAGTCCTGTTTGCGCGACCTGCAAAAATCATGAGCATGCGAGGGTATCCGCAGGACACGATATCGGGGGAAGGCTTTTTTGGTCACTTTTTTCCAGAAAAAAGTGATTCGCCGTGCGAGGCGAAACCGATGTTACCAGCGCAGCAGAAATGCGGTAGATCCGGCTTATTCAGCCTACTTCTGAACGGGGAAAACACTGGCGGCATCAAACACCGGGCCATCTACGCAGACCCGCTTCATCGCAGGTCCATTTCCGGTTTCGACACGTACCGTGCACCCGGCACAACCGCCGACGCCACACGCCATATACTCTTCCATGGATACCTGGCACGGCAGGTTGAAATCCCGGGCAAGTTTCGCGACCGCCGCAAGCATGGGCATGGGGCCACAGGAAAAGATTTCGATCTCATTTCTCTGGTCCGGGTCCAGATGTGTTATCCAGTACCTGGCCAGATCGGTGACATAACCATCATAACAGCCCGCATAGCCCTGCAGACTGGCCAGACGGCACGCTATCCCCCAGTCATCCAGTAATGGCATGGTGGCAATGACCTCATTCGGCATGGCCGGCAGTATGATCTGGGACGGCCTGGTCTGAAAGGGAAAGGGGATTTCCGAGCCCATCAATACGAGAGGGCTGATCCCGTGATTATTTTTCCTTACCTGTTCGGCCAGAAAGATCATCGGCGGGATACCAACGCCACCACCGATCAGGAGTGGCCGTTTACGATAACGGGCAGATTTGAATGGCTGTCCAATGGGTCCCAGCAGATCGATCACATCTCCCTTGTTACGTGCCGCCAGCAACCGGGTACCTGTGCCACAGACCTTGAACAGGATATCGATCCAGCCCTCATCCGGGCTGGCCCGCATGATCGAAAAGGGGCGGCGCATGGGCAATGCCGGATCGCATTGCAGGTGTACGAAACTGCCGGGCCGGGCCCGTGCCGCGGTCCCGGGCGCAAATAACCGGATGAGATATTGTTCACCTCCATATACCTGTCGGGACAGCAGCTCCGCGAATTCAACAAGGATTGTATTACGGGTTGCGGGGTGGCTCATGATGTCTGCTACCGGCGTCGCCAGCCACTGCTGGCATGTCATCGTTCAAATACGGGTATTCCACCACACAGGGTATGGGTTACCCGGCCAGTCAGTTCCCAGCCATGGAATGGAGAATTCTTGCCGGCACTGACCAGCGCCGCGTTGTCCACATTCCATGCGGTGTCTGTATCAATGATACAGATATCCGCAGGCATATCCTTGTCAATATTGCCTGCCCGTAAACCCAAAATCCTGGCCGGGTTGATGGTCAGGGCGGCAATGGCAGTGGTGAGGTTGATGTGCTTCCGGTTTACCAGATGCAACATCAATGGCAGCAGCAATTCGATGGTAGAGGCCCCCGGTTCGGTAAGACTGAAGGGCGCAGATTTGGCATCGGCGTCATGTGGCTGGTGATCGGAACAGACCGCGTTGATACTGCCGTCTGCGACATCCTGTTGCAGCATCTCCCGGTCCCGCTGGCTGCGCAGGGGGGGGCGTAAATGGCAATTGCTGTTGAAGCCATCGATATCCATCTCGGTGAGATGCAGGTGGCATATACCGACGTCCGCACTCACCGCGAGTCCACGCCGTCCTGCTTCCGCGATCATGGCAACACCCCGGCCCGTTGAGAGCCGGCAGAAATGTGCGCGTACCCCGGTCTGCTCTATGAGCAGCAGGGCGCTGCTGACAGCAACAGTCTCGGCAGTTTCCGGGATGCCCGGCAAACCCAGCCGCGTACTGACAGCGCCTTCATGCGCGACACCCTGATTTCGTAGATGAGAATCTTCTGCAAAAAGATGCAGGGTCAGGTCACAACTGGCTGCGTATTCCATTGCCCGTCGCAGGACCTCCGTATTTTCAATCGGTGCAAGTGCATTACTGATACCGACACAGCCGGCCCGTTTCAGTGTATCCATTTCCGCCAGTCTTTCCCCGGCAAGCCCGAAGGTCATCGCACCCAGGGTATAAACGCGTGCCTTGTTGACCTGCGTTGCGCGTTGATGGATCAGTTCCGCGACTGCGGGGGTATCGACAACGGGCCTGGTATCCGGTGGGCAGCAGATGGATGTGATCCCGCCAGTGACGGCTGCACTCGTTTCACTGGCTATCGTCGCCTTGTTTTCGGCGCCGGGTTCACGCAGATGGGCGCAGAGATCAACCAGACCCGGGCATACGAGTTTATCTGTAGCATCGATCTCACGGTCGGCCTTGAAACCATCGGGCGCATCAGACAGTGAAAGAATTTTTCCGTCAGCAATGTAGATATCTCCGACCCTGTCCACGCGCGTGGCCGGATTAATGATATGTCCGTTGCTGATTTTGATTCGCATCAGGTCCCTTCTGCATTATTGTCGTGGAAGCGTCCCATCACCATGGCCATCACTGCCATGCGCACCGCGATACCATGACTGACCTGCTCCAGGATAACGGAATGTTCACCATCCGCGACGCTTGATTCTATTTCAATACCGCGATTAATCGGGCCCGGATGCATGACAATGACATCAGGTCTGGCCACAGCCAGTTTTTCCCTGGTCAGTCCGTAACGATAAAAATATTCGTTTTCACTGGGCAGCAGGGCGCTGCGCATGCGTTCACGTTGCAGGCGCAGCATGTAGACCACATCGGCATCAGCCAGGCCGCGACGCATATCATGAAACACATGGACCCCCAGTTTTTCCACCTCGGCCGGGAGCAGGGTATTGGGTGCAACCACCCTCACTTCACATACGCCCAGTGTCGTCAATGCGTGAATCAGTGAGCGGGCAACACGGGAATGCAGTATATCGCCGACGATCGCAACGACCAGGGATGAAAAAGTCCCCTTATGCCGCCGAATGGTGAACATGTCCAGCATGGCCTGTGTCGGGTGTGCATGCCGTCCATCTCCACCGTTGATGACACTGATGTGCGGGGCAACCTGCGAGGCAATATAGTGTGCTGCGCCGCTGTTATCATGCCTTACAACAAACATGTCGCTGTGCATCGCCTCCAGCGTACGCAGGGTGTCCGACAGTGTTTCTCCCTTGCTGGTGGATGAATAGGGAATATTGAGATTCAGTACGTCTGCGGACAGACGCTTGGCGGCGAGTTCAAATGTGGTTCTGGTGCGTGTGCTGGGTTCGAAAAACAGGTTAACGACGGTCTTGCCACGCAGCAGGGGGACTTTTTTAACCGCCCTTTTGCCGACGCCGGCAAAGGATTCCGCATGGTTGAGGATATCCAGGAGTAATTGTTGACTGAGACCTTCTGTGGTAAGGAAATGCTTAAGGCGACCGTTGCTGTCTAATTGAATATTGGTGACCGTCATTCCGATTTTTTTATTACCAGTGCCAGTGGCTCGGGTCCGGTAAGTTTAACATGTTCATCTGCGTTTAGCGTCATACTTTTCCCGATTATATTTGCCTGGATCGGTAACTCACGCCCGCTGCGTTCCAGCAGCACCACCAGGGTAACGCTGGCCGGCCGGCCATAATCAAAGATCTCATTCAAGGCAGCCCGGATCGTTCTTCCTGTATAAAGCACATCGTCCACCAGGATGATGTGTCTGTTATCCACGTCAAATGGCAGATTGGAAGGTGTTACCCTCGGATGGATCCCGATGTGACTGAAATCATCCCGGTAAAAGGCGATATTGAGTTCTCCCAGGGGATCAGCAAGGTGTAATTTTTTATGCAGGTAGGCAGCCACCCATATGCCTCCGGTATGGATCCCGATCATTACCGGATCGGTACGCAACTGTGCCTGTAACAGGGATTTCAGATCCAGCGCAATCTGTTCGAGTAAACCTTCGATATCCTCATTAATCATCTTTAATCTACCCTTTGCCCGGGATCATCATCCCTGTGTTCGGACAACCAGGTTTCAAGTATTACCTGCGCGGCAACCGGGTCAACGTTCCAGCTGCTGCCCAGGCGCTGCTTCCCTTCATAGGTAGACAGGCGTTCATCGATCTCGAATACGGGCAAATGGTAACGGCCTTCCAGCTGGCGGATAAAACGGGCGGCTGCCTCGCTCATTTCCTGACGGGATCCGTACATGGTTAACGGCATTCCTACAACCAGTGATGCCGGTTGCCAGCTGTTTACCAGATGTGTGATGCTGTCCCAGTCAGGTATGTGCTTGTTCACATTGACTGTTGCCAGCGGACTGGCCGTTCCCGTAATTGTCTGGCCAACAGCAACGCCGATCCTTTTTTCACCAAAATCAAAACAAAGCAGTATCTCGTTTTTCACGCGTGACCGACATCACTGGAAAGCTTGTTCAGATCAACACCCAGATGTGACGCAGCTGACTCCCAGCGTTGTTTTGAGGGAGTTTTGAAAATAATCTGCAGATCTGCCGGTCCGTTGAGCCAGATGTTATCCATAATTTCCTGTTCCAGCTGTCCGGCAGCCCAGCCTGCATAACCCAGTGCAACCAGTGATTGCTCGGGACCCTCGCCATCAGCGATGGCCTGCAGTATGTCCCGCGAGGTGGTAACGCATATATCATCCTCGATGATTATGGAGGATTCCCATTCCTTCATGGGGGGGCGATGCAGTATGAAACCCCGGTCCGTATGGACAGGACCACCCTGATAGACAGGAATTTTGCCGATTTTTTCGTTTTTTGACTGGATATTCATCTGTTCCAGTACGTCACGAAGTTCAAGATCCAGGGGACGGTTTATAACGATACCCATTGCACCTTCATCATTGTGGGCACATATATAGGTCACCGTTCTGTAAAAATTAGGGTCTGCCAGACCCGGCATGGCAATCAGAAAGTGATTGGTAAGATTGGCTGTTTTCATAGCGGATAGTATCAATGGATAAGCTGATTTCTACAAGTCCCGAGTTCCAAAAAAACAGGGGCTCCGGTTGTAACCGCCTTGAACGATATGAGCTGGCGGATCAGACAGTTACCTCCTTACGTATCGGGGCATAAGCAGACTTGAAATGCAGGATGCATTACTGTCGCGATGAAATGGATGTCAGAGAACGACCCTTTTGCTGGCTAATGGGCGACTTTTTTGTATCCATATTGCAATACAAGACCTGACCCCGTTTCCGATCAAAACAGATCGATGGTCCCGCTTTTTATTGTTGTGATTAATTTTCCGCTTTCGACCAGTGTCTCATAATTATGGATACAATTACGACCATGTTCCTTGGCGAAATACAGCGCTTTATCAGCACAGTCAAGAACAGCAGGCGGGTAGTCTTTTTCCATAATTCCCGCATACCCGGCGCTGATCGTAATTGTGCCGATCTGGGGAAAATGATGTCCGGACACCGTGCTACGAAATCGTTCCAGGGTTTTTTGAGCATGATCCAGGGGAATGGGCTCTAATATGATTACAAACTCTTCTCCGCCAAAACGAAACAGCAGATCAGAATTACGAAAACACTTCTGCATCGTCTGCGCCAGACTAAGAAGAACTTCATCTCCAAACAAATGACCGTATTCATCATTGACGCGTTTAAAAAAATCAATATCGATAATTCCCAGCCAGGCACGCGCGTCAGTCGTGATTTTTCGTTTTTCATTACGATATCCTGAAGCCAGATATTTTTCCTTTTTTCTACGCTGGTCATGAAGCAACCGATCAAGTTTTATATCGAAAGTACGCCGGTTATACAGACCGGTCAGTTTATCGTGCTCACTTTCACTTAAAATCGTCAGATAATTGGCATAAATCTTGAAAAAGCCCTCAATCAATTCCCTGAAATCCTTCAGGTCCCTGGCACTATACAAACTAAGTATTCCAATCGTCTTGTTGTTACAGGTTAATGGAACCAGGAGCCGTATTAATTCATCAACTTCACAGGTGAGGGTTCTTGTGGTTTGAATGCATTCCCTCATGTGTGGTTCTGCGGGAATAATCCTTGATTCATTACTCCATGCATACCGTTTTTCACCCGTTTGATCAGCCAACACCGAAAGGCGGGCAACCTCTTCGAAATCGGCAGACAGGTTTCCATTTACTAATTTACATAGGGAAATCTCGCTGGCAGGCAAAATTTCAGCCAGGGTTGCCACCAGGCTGTATTCAAGTGAATCCACGTCACGCTGTCGTGTTATTTCAATAACAGACTGTAGAATCCGGTTATTCATAATAACTTGAGCTGGTGTATCCGGGGAAAGTAACGCTTGTTGTTTATAGTACGCTATAGGGTAACCGCTATTATAATGATAAGCAGATCCCGCTTATCACTATTAACAGGGAGATTTGGGCTGGTGTTCATGAAATCCCATTTACTCCCTGTTCCTCTTATGGAACGTCAAAGAAAGGTTAGCATATCCAGATTACCCCTGCGATATTTCCCCCTCATGAGCATGTCATCGGGGAAGGTTCGACATACATGAACGCATTGATAATATGATCGCATGGATTTACTGGTATGGAAATTCTGTGAGTCATCCTGATTTGCATATAGTAAAATCGCTATCCAGGAAATATCCTCATCACATTAAAAAATCAAGGTAAAATCCGGATATGGCCTGGTTACAACTGACTCTGGAAAGCGACCCGCAGCATGCGGAACAAATGGCGGAGCTGCTCGAAAAATTCGGCGCGGTGTCAGTCAGTTTTTCCGCCGTCAGTAACGAGCCGGTTTTCGGGCAGGAGGAAACCGAACCGGTGCTGTGGCAACAGACCCGTGTGGTCGCGACACTCTATGAAGAAACTGATCTGGATGTACTGCTGGTATGCCTGCGGGATCGCATCGGTGCGGAACATATCCTGAAACATGAGATCACCCTGCTGGAAGACAGGGACTGGATCAGCGAATACCAGCAGGGGCATCGGCCGCTGACCTTCGGCGACAGGTTGTGTATCTGCCCGAGCTGGTGCAGACCACCGGACAGCCTGACAGAACCGATCATACTGGACCCGGGACTGGCCTTTGGTACCGGCAGCCATGCCACCACCTCCCTGTGCCTGGAATGGCTGGTTGCCAATGACGTCACCGGCAAGACGGTGATCGATTATGGCTGTGGTTCGGGGATCCTGGCACTTGCCGCCGCCAGGCTCGGTGCCGGGGAGGTTTATGCCGTTGACATTGATCCCCAGGCCTTGCAGGCGGCCAGGGAAAATATACAGAGAAATCATCTTGATCGGCATATCGTCATCAGCCATGCTGATGAAATTGATTTACCGGCGACCGATGTGCTTATTGCCAATATCCTCATGAACCCCCTGCTTGACCTCGGCCCGCAATTTGCTGTCCTGGTACAGGTCGGCGGCAGGCTGGCCCTGTCCGGGCTCCTCGCCACCCAGGCCGGGGAATGTTTGGCCGCCTATCAAGGCTGGTTTAACATGGAACACCCTGTTTACCGACAGGAATGGGCCCTGCTGCAGGGGACACGTGCATGACTGTTTTCGAATATCCAGGCTGAATGTTTACCGATTGCCCCGATTGTGCCAGGCAGTTCCGCATCCATGCGGAGCAATTGTCTGCGGCCAATGGCCAGGTGCGTTGTGGTTATTGCGGCAAACAGTTCAATGCACTGGAACGTCTTCACGACAGCCCCCTGCCGGAAACGGAATTACTACCCGTACAGGATACCGATGAAAAATCCGAGATCCATCCGGAACGCGAGCCCCAGTTTGATATTTCCATCGCTGAAAATGAACTGGCAATTGACAGCCTGGTGGCAATGAAGGTTGCCGGAGAACCGGGGAGCGTAGATGCAGATATTTTGTTCAATGACATAGCGGAGGTATCAGCCGAACTGGAGGCCCGCCCGGCCGACAGCACCACCAGAGGCCAGTACGACAAGGAGAATGACGAGGCCGGTACCGATGCAGAACCGGTGCGTGATACTCCGGATGGACTGGCGGAATTACTGTCTGACCATCTTCCACGGCGAAGCCTGGCCGGCAGGATGTTGTGGGGGCTGGCAACGCTGCTGGTTGCCATGCTGGTGGTCGTGCAGGCGGCCTGGTATCACCGGGATGAACTTATGTACCGTTACCCCGTGCTGGTCCCCTGGGTGCAGCAGTTATGTGAAAGACTGGACTGCGAAACGATACGCCGCCGGGATGTCTCGGCGATCACACTACTCAATCGTGATGTGCGTTTCCATCCCCGGTTTGCAGACGCCTTGCTGGTGAATGCGACCATGACCAATCTTTCGCAGGGGGTGCAGCCATTTCCACGTATTCAGCTGACCCTGTTTGATACCGGCGGTAACGTCATTGCCTACCGGGAATTCAACCCGGCAGACTACCTTGATGACAGTATCGGGATTGAGGAAGGGATGGCGCCCGATTTCCCCATCCATTTTGTGCTGGAAATCACCGGTCCGTCGCACGGGGCGGTCAGTTTTGAATTCCGTTTTCTATAATTTCCTGTTAATACCAGTAGTTAAACAAGCTGCTTTTCTGCCCGGGCAATAGTCGTTATCATGATGCCTTAATTTTAAACCGCCGGTTGTGACAAGAAGCGGTGAATACATGGTAATCGGTCCCTACAAACTCAAGAACAACATTCTCCTCGCCCCGATGGCAGGTGTTACAGACAGTCCCTTCCGGCAATTGTGCCGGGAACTGGGCGCAGGACTGGCTGTGTCCGAGATGGTGATGGCCAATCCCTCCCTGTGGAAAAGCAGGAAAACACAGAACCGGCTTAAGGCCCTGGATGAACAACGGCCCAGGGTCGTGCAGATTGCAGGGGCCAATCCGGATGTGATGGCAGAGGCGGCCCGCCTTAATGTCGATCACGGGGCCGACATGATTGATATCAATATGGGCTGCCCCGCGAAAAAGGTCTCCAACGCCATGGCGGGTTCTGCCCTGTTGCGCGATGAGTTGCTGGTTGCGCGTATCCTGAGAAGTGTCGTCGTTGCGGTTGCGGTACCGGTGACCCTCAAGATACGGACCGGCTGGGACATGGAGCACCGCAATGCCCACCGGATTGCCCGGATCGCAGAGGATTCCGGCATTCAGGCATTGACGGTCCATGGCAGGACCCGCGCCTGCAGATTCAATGGCCAGGCCGAACACCGGACAGTGGCGGAGATTAAATCAGTACTGTCCATCCCGGTAATCGCCAACGGAGATATCGATTCTCCACAGCAGGCGGCGTATGTACTCAGGTCTACGGCTGTCGATGGCATCATGATAGGCCGTGCCGCGCTGGGGAACCCCTGGATCTTCCGTGAAACCGCGTATTTTCTGGCGACGGGCAGATTGATGGCAGTACCCGGGACCAGGGAGATCCGTGCTACCTTGTTGCGGCATGTGCGCGGCCTGCATGAATTCTATGGTGCATACGCCGGGATACGCATGGCGCGAAAACATATCGGCTGGTATTGCCGGAACCAGACCAACGCCAGGGCCTTTCAGGCACTGGTCAATCAGGCAAATACCGCGAATGAACAAATACGTCTCATCCAGGGTTTCTTCCCTGATCCTCAGGAACTGGCCGCGTGAATATGGTTAAATCAACTACCCAGAAGCCAGCGCTACCCGACAGAAAAGGGAAACCCTGTTTGTGCGAAAATGTACAGGATGCAATGCAATCTTATCTGAACGATCTGGATGGCCATGAAGCGAAGGATCTCTATGAACTCTTTCTCCTGGAGTTCGAAAAACCGATGTTTGAGGTGGTGATGCAGCATGCACGGGGGAATATCACCAAGGCCTCCCGGATGCTGGGCTTGAATCGTGCCACCCTGCGCAGCCGTCTCAGGAAATATGGTCTGGAATAATCCTTGCCTGGCACGGCACCCGGGGAGAGGGTATTGCAGCCATTTTCACCGATCCGTCTGCTGCTGATTTTCAGGGGGATTATTATCAATAACGCAGGAACAGAATTATGAATCCAGTCAAACGTGCGCTGGTCAGTGTCTCCGACAAGGCCGGAATCGTCGATTTCTGCAAACAGCTGGTACAATTGAATATCACTATCCTGTCCACCGGCGGCACCGCCCGGTTGCTGACGGAGAATGGTGTCAAAGTCGTTGAGGTGTCTGACTACACCGGTTTCCCCGAGATGATGGATGGCCGTGTCAAGACGCTGCATCCGAAAATACATGGCGGCCTGCTGGGACGCAGGGGGGTCGATGATGCCGTCATGAAAAAACATGGCATCGAACCGATCGATCTGGTCGTGGTCAATCTCTATCCCTTCGAACAGACGGTAGGCAGACCGGATTGCACCCTCGCCGAGGCTATCGAGAACATCGATATCGGCGGACCGACCATGTTGCGATCGGCCGCCAAGAATTATGCATCCGTTGGTGTAGTGGTAGATGTGAGTGATTACCAACGCGTGCTTGATGAATTGCAGGCAAACCGGTGCACCTTGAGTGACGAAACGCGTTTTTCCCTGGCACAAAAGGTGTTTGCACACACAGCGAATTACGATGCCAACGTCTCCAATTATCTGGGCAGTATAGGTAAAGACGGGGCACACCTTGATTTCCCCGTAACCTATACCTCGCAGTTCCGGAAATTGCAGGAATTGCGTTACGGTGAGAACCCCCACCAGAAGGCGGCATTTTATTCACAAGCCGATGCGCCGGCCGGGACCCTGGCGAACGCAAGGCAGTTACAGGGGAAGGAATTGTCCTATAACAACATCGGGGATACCGATGCGGCACTGGAATGTGTGCTGTCATTCGGGGAGCCCGCGTGTGTCATTGTCAAACATGCCAATCCGTGCGGTGTTGCTACTGGCAATACCCTGCTGGAGGCCTATGAACGCGCCTATGCAACGGATCCGACCTCGGCCTTTGGCGGGATCATTGCATTTAACCGGGAACTGAATGCCGAGACGGCAAGCGCTATTATCAAAAGACAATTTGTCGAGGTCATCATCGCACCCTCTATCCATGAAGAATCACTCAGGGTCACGGCGGAAAAACCGGGTGTGCGTGTCCTTGCGGCAGGAAAACGGGGATGCACGGTACAGCAACTGAATATGAAACGCGTCAGTGGCGGCTTGCTGGTACAGGACAGTGATCTCGGTATGGTGAGCAGAGACATGCTGAAGGTGGTCTCAAAACGGGCCCCTACCGACGCGGAGCTGGAGGATCTGCTGTTCGCCTGGCATGTGGTGAAATACGTCAAATCCAATGCCATCGTCTATGTAAGGGACCACCAGACCATCGGTATCGGCGCGGGCCAGATGAGCCGGGTCTACAGTGCCCGTATTGCCGCCATCAAGGCGTCGGATGAGGGCCTGGAGGTGAGCGGATCGGTCATGGCCTCCGATGCCTTTTTCCCGTTTCGTGACGGCATCGATTCGGCCGCCAAGGTCGGTATCAGGGCGGTCATCCAGCCGGGCGGTTCCCTGCGTGATGAGGAGGTGATTGCAGCGGCCAACGAACATGGAATGGCGATGGTGTTTACCGGGATGCGCCACTTCCTCCATTGAAATTCATCTTTTCCTTATTACTGTGTTGCCCCGTTTTTTCCGGTTTTCGTGCCTGCCCTTGTGTGGGCCTCGAACCTCGAAAATGCGATGACTTGCCCTGCGGCAAGACCTGTAGTTCCAACATCGGCCTGCTAATGAATAGAATATGAAAGTCTTGATCGTGGGTGGTGGCGGGCGCGAGCATGCCTTGGCCTGGAAGGCGGCACAATCAGGGACGGTGGACGCCGTTTATGTCGCGCCGGGGAATGCGGGGACGGCGACAGAGGACAAGGTAACGAATGTCGCGATCGAGGCAGAGGATATCCGTGGCCTGCTGGAATTTGCTGCCCGGGAGGTCATCGATCTGACCATTATCGGACCCGAAAAGCCGCTGGTGAACGGTATTGTCGATGCATTCAGGGCGGCCGGGCTACGCTGTTTTGGCCCGGCGCGGGAGGCGGCCATCCTGGAAGGTTCCAAGTCCTTTGCCAAGGCCTTTCTCAATCGCCATCACATCCCCACGGGGGAGTATCGGGATTTCACCGATCAGGATGCAGCCTACGCGTATCTCAAGATGAAAGATGTGCCAATCGTCATCAAGGCGGATGGCCTGGCCGCGGGCAAGGGTGTTATCGTCGCGCACACGGAAGACGAGGCCGTCGAGGTGATTGATGACATGCTGTCCCAGGATAAATATGGTAAAGCGGGCCGCCGCATAATCATCGAAGAATTCCTGAAGGGCGAAGAGGTCAGTTTCATCGTCATGACAGATGGCAAGCATATCCTGCCATTGGCCAGCTCCCAGGACCACAAGGCCAGGGATGACGGGGATAGCGGACCCAACACCGGTGGCATGGGGGCCTATTCACCGGCACCCGCGGTCACACCGGAGATCCATGCGCGCATCATGAAAGAGGTGATAGAACCCACGGTCAGGGGCATGGCGGAGGAAGGCCGTGATTACCTGGGTTTTCTCTATGCCGGTGTGATCATTACGGCGGAGGGAATCCCCAAGGTACTGGAATTCAATTGCCGTTTCGGCGACCCGGAGGCACAACCGATCCTGATGCGCCTGAAAAGTGATCTGATTGAGTTATGTGAGGCCACGCTGGCCGGGAGACTGAATGAGATGACGGCGGAATGGGACCATCGCCCGGCCCTCGGTGTGGTCCTGGCAGCGGCGAATTATCCGGCCCGTGTCAAAAAAGGCGATGTAATCACCGGGCTGGACACCACCTTCCCGGAAACGGTCAAGGTATTTCATGCGGGCACCCGGCAAGAGAAGGGCAATGTAGTCACGGCCGGTGGCCGTGTGCTGTGTGCCACGGCCCTCGGCGAGACCGTCACCCAGGCCCAGCAGGCAGCCTATCGCGCCATCAAGCACATCCACTGGGACGGCATGTTCTGCCGGAAAGACAT
>Ga0154767_1028_pt2 | contig 35692 bp, 34 predicted proteins | sample Rifle2008BG16ft_FD_105775 | JGI IMG/M metagenome (GOLD analysis project Ga0154767, IMG submission 105775) | Gammaproteobacteria bacterium RBG_16_51_14 | reverse complement strand
GTCCACAAATCTATGAAATCGATGCGCGCGGTGGTGAGCCAAGGCGACTGAGCTTTGAAGGTCCGTACAATGCACGGCCGATCTATTCACCGGACAACAAGTCCATCGCCCTGGTCCATGGCGATAATGGAATCTACCGGATCGCCCTGCTGGACCTCGGCAGCGGTTACCTGACTGTCCTGACGGAATCACGTCTGGATGAGTCTCCCAGCTTTGCACCCAACGGCAGCATGATTATTTACTCGACCACCGGTGTCAGGGGTTCCGTGCTCGCAGCCGTTTCATCAGACGGGCGGATACAACAACGCCTTGCCGTACAGGAAGGTGAAGTCCGTGAACCTGCCTGGGGACCATTTCAAAAACAATAAACCCATCTATTCAACACGGGCACTTGAATGTTATTCTGACTTACACAGCAAAAATTGCTGAAAGGAGAAATTATTTATGAACAGCAGAGCATTATTGATATTATTTATCGTCACCTTCCTGTTTGGTTGTGGCTCTTCAGAGGTCAAGGAAGAAGCCGCCGTTGAGGATCAGGGCACCGCTGCAGGCGCAACCGATCAAGGTGCACAGGCCTATGGCGCCGATGCAGATGCCGGTGCAAAGGCCAGTGCACTCGACGATCCATCAAGTCCACTGTCAGTGCGCGTTATCTATTTTGATTACGACAGCAGTGATATCCGGTCTGAATTTCGCCCGACCATAGAAGCACATGCCGGCTATCTCGCCGCCAATTCCAGCGTAATCGTCACGCTGGAAGGTCATGCCGATGAACGTGGATCACGCGAATATAACCTTGCGCTCGGTGAGCGTCGCGCCCAGTCCGTCAAACGACAGCTGGTCCTGCTCGGGGCATCGGCAGGGCAGATTCGGCTGGTCAGTTACGGGGAAGAACGCCCCGCGATTGAAGGTCATGATGAAGCTTCGTGGCAACAGAATCGCCGTGTCGAAATCCTCTACTAGGAACACCTGGTGCTGAATAAACGATTGCCAATCCTGCCGCTGTTTCTGCTGGCAGGACTGCTGACGCCCTTCCTCTGTCCAGCCGCGGACAGGGGAGCACCGGTCAGTGAAGCGGTTACCGCAGATATTACCAATCGTGTGGACAAGCTTGAGCAACTCCTGCAGAACCAGGGCCTGCTCGATATGCTGCAACAAGTGGAGGGCCTGCAGGCGGAAATAAACCGCTTGCGTGGTGAAGTTGAACTGCAAACCCACACGCTGGAGCAATTGAAGAAACAGCAGCGTGATCTTTATTCTGATCTGGATCGGCGCATGCAGCGTCTCGAGACCGGTACAACTACAGCTACAACACAAATCGGGAACGCTAACCCCCCTCTGGAGTCCCTGCCGCCAAGCGGGTCCGACACGCGACCCGGCATGCCTGAATCCGGAACAGAACCTGCCCTTGCCGTGGAAACCATCGAAAGGCCGGTCCCCGACCGCAGCGGTGACGGCACAGAGGCATTAGTACCGGAGAAGATATCCCGGCCTGAGCCTGAGCCCATGGAATCACCAGCCATGGCAGAGTCACCGGTTCCCGCAGCAGCACCGCTAACAAAAGAATCTCCGGCACCAGCAGCAGTGCCTCCGGTACCCGCAGCAACAACGGCAGTAGCAGCAGAGCCGCCGGTGACCGCCACGGCAGCAGCGGATCCGGCCAGGGAAAAGGCGGACTATGACAAGGCATTCAACCTGCTGAAACAGACCCAGTATGCGCAGGCTATCAAGGAGTTCAATCAGTTCCTGACCAGCTATCCCGGCAGTCAATATGCAGATAATGCCCAGTACTGGATGGCGGAAGCAAACTATGTCACGCAGCAGTATGAAAGCGCCATGAAAGAGTATGAAAAACTGATCGTGCAATACCCTGACAGCCAGAAAATAGCCCATGCCCAGTTGAAAATCGGTTATTGCTACTATGAGCTTGGTCAGCTGGATGAGGCACAGCGCAGACTCGAAGAGCTCAAGCAGCGCTATCCCGATACCACAGCAGGGCGACTGGCCGAGGAGAAACTGAAACAAATCAGGACCAAGGCACCATAAGTACTGCCATCCTTGCAGGCCCGTGTCATGACCTCACCACAAACATCCCGGCATTCCCAGGAGACTGCAACCAGGACGCTACGCGTCAATGAGATCTTTTATTCACTGCAGGGCGAGACCAGGAATACCGGTCTGCCCACCGTTTTCATACGCCTGACCGGATGTCCCTTTCGTTGTGTCTACTGCGATACCGCGTATGCCTTTCATCATGGCGAGTCGCTGACAATTGACCACATCGTGCAGGCGATCAGCAGGTACCGCACCCGCCATGTCACCGTTACCGGCGGTGAACCACTGGCACAAAAAGCATGCCCGTCACTACTCGTCCATCTCTGTAATGAAGGCTTTCAGGTCACGCTGGAAAGCAGCTGTGGGATCGACCTGACCGGTGTTGATGAGCGTGTAGTCAAGATTGTCGATATCAAAACCCCGGGATCAGGGGAGGCAGACGGAAACCGCTTCCATAATCTTGAGCATATCACCGCAGCGGACCAGATCAAATTTGTCATTTGTGACCGGGGGGATTACCTGTGGGCAAAACAGAAAATGAATGAATTCAGGCTTTCTGATCGCTGTGAAGTCCTGTTCTCACCCTCACACGATCAACTCGATGCAACGACCCTGGCCGACTGGATACTTGCAGACCAGCTTGCGGTCAGATTCCAGATCCAGCTGCATAAATATCTCTGGGGCGATGTCCCGGGGAAATAAGATCCCCCGGTGAAGGCAGTTGTCCTTCTTTCAGGTGGTCTGGACTCTACCACTACCCTCGCCACGGCCATTCAGCAGGGCTATGAATGTTACGCGCTGAGCTTTCAGTATGGACAGCGTCATTCCGCTGAACTGGGTGCAGCCAGTCGTATTGCCGCGTCACTTGGCGTCAGGGAACACAAAATCATCATCCTGGATCTCTCAACCATTGGCGGATCCGCCCTGACAGATACATCCATTGCGGTACCTGAAACAGCAACGGAAGGTATCCCTGTCACCTACGTCCCCGCCCGTAATACGATCTTTCTGTCCTTTGCATTGGGATGGGCAGAGGTAATCAACGCCAATGATATTTTTATCGGTGTCAATGCCGTGGATTATTCCGGCTACCCGGATTGCCGGACTGAATATATACAGGCCTATGAAAGGCTGGCATGTCTCGCCACCAGGGCCGGTATTGAAGGGGCAAGGTATACCATACATGCACCTTTCATTGCCATGTCCAAGGCGGACATCATCAGGACGGGTACTGCACTGGGTATTGACTATTCCCTGACGGTTTCCTGCTACCAGGCGGATGAAAAAGGCCTCGCCTGTGGCAGATGTGATGCATGCCGATTTCGAAATGAGGGTTTCCTGGCGGCAGGGATTCCTGACCCGACCAGGTATCTTGCACCGGTTTGAGCATGCACATCCGGAAAACACCGGGTGACACGTTAGATACCCGCACCAAGGCCCGGCAGCCACAATAAAGCGGAATCGTACCTGCAACCGGTATTACAATAGGTCTTGACCACTGCCCCGGATTTTTTTATCGTTCCATACTGGCAACCCGGAGCAACAACGGCAGGTTCCATAAAAACAAAATAAGTTGTTAAATGTTAACTGGATAAAAGTACTCTACCGTCTATCAACAAGAATAATCACCGAAAGACAGGCCGGTTAATTACCCGGCGAGTTACCGATTTCAATCAAATGATCACCTGAAGGAAAAATATGAACACAACGACGATCACTAAGGAAAACGCCCGCGCCGAGGCATTTGCAGCGATATGGAGCAATGATATCGATCCGGTGTTTACGGATGTTGCCAAGTATTATGACTGTGCAAATGATTTCGCCAGTCTGGGCCTGATCAGTATCATGCGACGCCGATTTGTATCGATGATCGACGTCAGGCCAAATTATAAATGCCTGGATGTATGCGCCGGCACCAATGCCATTGGCATCGGACTCCTGAAAAAGGAACCGACGCTGGAACTACATGCCGTGGACAGGAGTGTGGCAATGCAGGAAGTAGGCATGGAACGTGCGCGCAGCAACGGTTTCGAGATCAGGAGTTATATCACTGACGTGCACAAGTTGCCCTTTCCGGACAACCATTTTGATGTGATAACGATACAGTGGGCAACACGCCATTTGCGTGTTCTCGAGGTTTTCCCGGAGATCCTCCGGGTACTCAAGCCAGGCGGTCATTTCTACCATTGCGACATGCTGAGGCCGGCCAACAGGATTGTAGAGCAACTCTATTATCTTTACCTCAAGGCCTGTCTTAATATTACCAGCCTGGCATTTCGCTCTGATCAAACGGCTTTAAACTGCCGCAACTACTTTATACAGGCGATACGCCTGTTTTATTCCGCCGATGAACTTTCCAGGGTGCTCGAGGAACTGGGATTTACCGATGTCATCAGCAAACCAATCCTGTGTGGTATGGTGGCATTTCATAAGGCCCGCAAACCATAACGCCCGAAACCGGAAAGAAAAGATTCCAGGCAGGTGTTCAGCTATTGCCTGTATCTACCATAATTATGCGGGTTTTTACCGGCGACCAAGCACAGGGGATGCAATGTGCCGGCCACGCAGAATCGGTCAATTCAGATTTTCAATCGGGTGTTCGTAAACCCCGTTGGCAGAGGCAACGCTGGCGGATTCCGTCAGCCTGACATAATTATTGTACCGCGTGCGGATCTCCCGAACGAAGGCCACCGTCTGTCCACACCTGCACAACGGGATGTCTGCATTACCCGCATTCCGGCTTGATGATGCCAGCATGGTTTTTTCCACGTTATCGAACCAGCGGTCCTTGTCCAGGCCCATCTTCCCGGCTATCCGGCGGGCGCGATTGACACGGTTATATCCTGCATTATAGGACGCCAGGGAAAACCAGGTACGATCTTCCAGCAATAATTCATTTTCAAATTTACTGCGCAGCAGATCAAGATAACGCACCCCCGCATGAATACTGTTTTCCGGATTGTTCTGATTGGTAATACCCAACTGTTCCGAGGTTTCAGGCAACACCTGCATCAACCCTTCTGCACCGGAATCAGATGCGGCCTTTGGATTGAAATGACTCTCCTGAAACATCAGCGCGACGATCAAACGCCAGTCGAAATCATAGCGTTCGGCATAGGTACGGGCAATTTCATCAAACGGGGAGAGCCGATCAAGACGGGTAATTAATCCGGCATTTCCATCCGGAATGACAGGTTCGGTAATATATTTACTATAAATTATGTTATAGAACTCACTGCGATATTCGTGGTCGATATACGCATTTATGGCGGCCAGCAGCCTGTGATCGCCTGATCGCACCGCCCAGGCATGGGCCTCTGGTTCACTCAGTATAAAATGTGGTTTAAGTCCGATCTGGCGCACAAATCCTGATTTGATCTGATGACTGCCCACTACGGTCAGGTCATAGATACCCATGGCCACCATAAGCAATGCCGTTTCCGTATTGATACCCTTTTCCGCTTCTGCCAGTTCAAAATTGATGCCACGATTCCTGACTGATTCCAGATAGGTGCGATACGGGCTCTCCGCAGGCAGGATGATTCGACGGCCCTCCAGATCGCGGGTATCCAGCAGCCTGTCGTCTGTATCACGCCCCACGATCACCGGGGCGGCATAGTGATAGGGTTTCGTGTAATAAATCTGATCCATATCCCTGCTCATGGTGGCCGGCAAGGAAGCTGCAATAATATCGCCTTTCCCCTGCAGCAACAGATCCTGCATTTCCTTGTGTGAGGACGCCAGGACGACACTCACCCTCAGATTGTGTGCCCTGGCAAACTTCTTCACGAGATCGTATTCAAACCCGTAAAGCCTGCCTTCACGCTGATAATAACCGGTCGTGTTCTGATAGGTAATCACGCGCAGCACATGGCGTTGCTGGATTTTTGGCAGGTCATCCAGATAGACATTGCCTGCATCCAGCGTCAGGTGATTCTTATTGAGGAACTGATTCAGTGATGCATGCAATTCCGTGGCAGCTGCGCTTACCCCCCAGGCCATGGATCTTTCCCCTGGGAGATCAAGGGCGACACTTAATTCCGGGTGTCCCGGCAGATAGGTTTCCAGAAAAATACTTTCCAGTACGGTCACATCATATTGCCCGGAGTTGACACGCTGCAATATCATTTCATTCGTCAGAGAGGACGGTATTTCAACCAGATCAATGCCCGGGTACTGTGTTGCAATCTCTTCCATCAGCGCCCATGCCGGTGAGGAGCGTTTTATGGCAACCTGCCTGACCGCCAGGTCTTCGAGGTTGCTGATCTGGCCCGTGTCGGTACGGACAACCACTTGCTGGTATGAGCTTGCCCATGGCAGGGAAAATTTAACCTGTCCGCTCATGCCGGCAGCGAGAGAGTCACCCCCTGCAGCAATAATGTCACCCATGCCTGCGAGCAATGATGGCAACAACTGCCAATCCTCATCCACGTATATCCAGACCGGTGTAAGTCCCTTTTCCCTTGCAAATTGTTCCATCAGCCGGCGTTCAGCCAGGCTGATACTGCAGATCCCGTGATTCTGATGCAGCAGGATACGGATTCGACCGCGTGCCACAATTTCATTCAGATCGGAGACAGCCGCTACGGGCGTTTGCATCATGGATAACGCGTGCTGGTAAGCGGCATCCGGATCACCACAACCGGTCAACTGATTCGGGACACCGTTCGTGTCCAGTGCAACGGCCTTGCATGCGATCAGTGTCAACAGAATCAGGAATGAACGGTAATCAGGAATACACCAGCGCAGGTATTTGACATCAGATAATGGTGTCATAACCAGTCTCCGTCATGTTTTCCAGGCAGGCACGATGTGCTGTGTGCAGACAATATACGCTCATATTCCATTTACATCTATATATATGGGTGTTTATCTTGGTTCAACACAAGATATAGAATTGTGCGGTGCACAATATGAGAACGTTAGCATTTTAATGTCCGCAAGACAACGCAATGCTTGTATTGGACAAGCTGGATAGCAATTATCCAGTCCCTTAGCTGGCAGTTCGGCTTGCCATTCTATATTACCCAGGGTAAAAAATCATTACTCCTGAAATAACATAATCTTGCAGCAACTATGTAAATACTAACTTAAGTAAGACCTGCATTGAGTTGCTGTAGTCGTTCCGGTGTACCGACATCGATCCAGATGCCAGCGTAGTATTGTCCGGAGATACGGCCAGCACCGGCCGCCTGCCGTAATAAGGGTGCCAGGGGAAACGCCCCGTCTACGCAGCCATGAAACAGTCCGGGGGTGTAGACACCGATGCCGCCGTAGGTCAGTGCGGGGTGGCCCTGGTTGCATACACGCCCATCTCTTAGTGCAAAATCACCCCCTGTATGGTGCGGGGGATTGTCTACCAACACGATATGCGCATCACTGTCCAGTCGTTCCGGCAGGGAAGAAAAATCAAAATCGGTCCAGATGTCTGCATTCAACACGATGAACGGCAAATCCCCGAGCAAGGGTAATGCCCTGAAGATCCCCCCGCCGGTTTCCAGCAGCACATCCGCCTCGGGCGAATACCGTATCTCGACCCCGAACTGCCGCCCATCCCCCAGTGCCGCCTCGATCTGCTGCCCCAGGTGACCGTGGTTGATCACGATATATTCGACACCTGCACTGGCCATTTTTTCCAGGTGATGCTGGATCAGCGGCTTCCCGCGTACCATCAACAGTGCCTTTGGGGTCGTATCGGTGAGCGGTCTCATTCTTTCGCCCCTGCCGGCAGCCAGGATCATGGCATGCATCCGCTGTCTCCCGGCTGCAGTCTCGGCATGATTAGGTCATCAATCAGCCGGCACAGGGCAGTCAACTCAGGGTAATCCTGTTCCAGATCGAGGATGTAGGACAGTGTGCGCGGGATGTCCTTCAGAAAGCCCGGCTTGCCGTCACGATGATAGAGCCGGGCAAATATGCCGCTCGCCTTGAGATGGCGCTGCACCCCCATCAGGTCAAACCAGCGCTGAAATTCGCACTCATCCACTTTTTCAATGGCCCCGGATGCATTTAGCCACTGGCAATATTGCCTGGCCCATTGATTCACACGCCGGCGCGGCCATTTGACATAACAGTCCTTCAATAACGACACCAGATCATAGCTAAGGGGGCCGGCAACGGCATCCTGAAAATCCAGGATCCCCGGATTGTTATTATGCGTAACCAGCAGGTTCCTCGAATGATAATCACGATGCACAAACACCGTCGGTTGGGCCAGGGCGGACTGGATGAGATTTGAAAAAATGCATTCCAGACCCCGTTGTTGTGCTGCATCTGGCTCAATTCCAAGATGCCTGACAAGCAACCAGTCAGTAAACAGGGCCATTTCTCTTCTGAGCAGGCAATCGTCATAGGCCGGCAGCCCGGCGGCATCACCGGCACACTGTATCTTCAGCAGCGCAGTCAATGCATCGCCATACAGTGCTTCGACATTCCCCTCTTCCAGCCTATCCAGATATAACTGATCACCGAGATCAGTCAATAATACAAATCCATTCCCCCTGTCGCTGGTCAGGACACGAGGCACATTCAGCCCACAGGCAAGTAACCGCCCGGCAATCGCAATAAAAGGGCCACAATCTTCCTGGGCGGGGGGCGCGTCCATTACGATATGGGTTTCGCCGTTCCTGTATAAGCGCAGATAACGGCGAAAACTGGCATCCTCCGAGGCCGGTTCAATCCTGTAATGTGACAGGCCGACGGTGTCCCTCAGCCAATGATCCAGCAGTTCTTGACGATTTGCCATTGCCTAACGCGCATAATAATCAGCCGAAGATACAGTCTATTGGTTTTAATCTGACTGGTAAAAGCTGCGCCAGGAGATTCCCCGTTGCGAGTGATCCCGGCATTATCGGCAAAAACCAGGATTATTAACAACCCATGCGGACGGTTAGCGGGACTCGCAGCCGCCCCTTGTTCATAACTCAATGATTTTATTTATAATTGACTGTGCTTGTTCGTGGACGGTGCCGACTTGTCTGTGCACGGCGCAGTCAAGATAACGGCAGACATTGCCATTGGCAATCTAATTGGTTCAAATACCCTCAAATTACCGGACATAGCAGGCAGCAGTACTGATCCGGCCATCTGGACTTGATAAAACAGTACTATCCCGTGATTTTCCCGTCATGATAGCCTTGTGGCATTGGACGGGGTGGATGGTTATTTTCTCGGCGGATTCAATCGTCTTGAGGGGAGTTCACTGTTATTCTGTCCTATTGGCCGTCCGTGCCGGTTATTTACCACCCTGAGGTGCAGTCTGAATTCACAATGAAGACAACGGGACAAACAAAAATGCAATTTCCACAGAACGGTCTCGATAACAATAAAATGATTGAACTCGGTCGTGCTGTCATTACTACCGAGATGAAGGCCGTTGCCGATCTCGTGGCAAGGATTGACGATCGCTTTGTTGCCGCCTGTCAGGCTATCCTCTCCTGCACCGGCAGGACCGTCGTGACCGGCATGGGAAAATCCGGCCACATTGGCAGCAAGATAGCGGCAACCCTGGCCAGCACAGGCACACCGGCCTTTTTTGTCCATCCCGGCGAAGCCAGTCATGGCGACTTCGGCATGATCACCAGCCAGGATGTTGTCATCGCTATTTCCAATTCCGGCGAGACCGATGAAATTGTGACCCTGCTGCCGATGATCAAACGCCTTAACATTCCCCTGATTGCCCTGACGGGTAATCCCGGTTCAGTTCTGGCCGAGGCCGCCACTGTGTGCATTGATGTCAGCGTCGCCCAGGAGGCCTGCCCGTTTGGCCTCGCACCAACGGCAAGCACGACCGCCGCACTGGCGATGGGTGATGCCATAGCCATTGCCCTGCTGGAGGCACGTGGTTTCAGTTCAGATGATTTTGCCCGGGCCCACCCGGGTGGCACAATGGGCAGACGCCTGCTGCTGCATGTCGGCGACATTATGCATACCGGCGATGAAATGCCCTGTGTGCAAAAAGACACCCTGCTCAGTAAAACGCTGGTCGTGATGACACAAAAGGGGCTGGGGACAGTGGCCATCATTGACCATGACCGTCATGTAATCGGGATCTTTACCGATGGCGATGTGCGCCGTTCGCTTGATTCCGGGGCGGATGTTCACACAACCATCGTCGGCGATGTCATGACAGAGAACTGCAAGACCGTCACCCATGACTGCCTCGCTGCCTCGGCACTCGCCATAATGGAAAAACACAAGATTAATGCATTGCTGGTGGTGGATGATCAGAGGAAACTGGTCGGGGTACTCAATATGCATGATTTGTTACGTGCCCGGGTTGTATAGGCATGGACAGACAAGCCGTGCTTGACAAGGCTGCACAAATCAAACTCGTAATATTCGATGTAGATGGTGTCCTGACCGATGGCGGCCTCATACTTGGCGAGAGCGGGGATGAGTATAAGATCTTTCACGCGCGGGATGGCCATGGACTGGTCATGTTACGCGAGAGCGGCTGTCAAATCGCCGTAATTACCGCACGCTCATCGAAAATCGTTGCGGAACGTATGTCCGCACTCGGTATCCAATATGTTTATCAGGGCCAGGAGGACAAGGGTCGTGCCCTGGATGACCTGCTGGAAAAACTGGATATCCTGGCCAGGGAAGTTGCCTATGTTGGAGATGACCTTATCGACCTGCCTGCCATGTCAAGGGTCGGGTTTTCTGTTGCCGTCGCTGATGCCCATCCCGTCGTGATTGAAATGGCAGACTGGAAAACAAACCAGCCCGGCGGGCACGGCGCCGTGCGTGAAGTCTGTGAACTGATCATGCAGGCGAATGGCACCCTGGAAGACCAGTTCCGGCGTTATCTGCCTTCATGATGCCAGCCGCCTGTTGCGTATGGCCACCGGATAATTCCGCCTGAAATGCCCGGACGTTGGAAAACAGCACTGGTACTGGTCCTGCTTTTTGTTTTCAGTTCCTGGTTTTTGAACCACCTGAGTAAACATGAACGGATTCAGCCGGCCGCGCTGGCCCATGATCCGGATTACTATATGGAAGATTTCACCACCCTGACCATGAATCAGGATGGCACCCCGAAAAACAAACTGTTTGCTGATTATATGGCACACTATCAGGATGACGACACAACGGAATTACTGGAGCCAACACTCGAGATCTATCGTAACGACAAACCTCCTGTAATCGTGACAGCTGACAAGGGCTGGGTTACAACAGATAATGAGGTTATCCTGCTGACGGGGGATGTCTATCTGAGGGAGAATGATAATGCAGGCCTGCTCAAACTGGAGGTAATTACCAGCGATGCACGAATCCTTCTGAAACAGGATTATGCGGAGACGGACAAGCCAATAACCATTAATGGCAAACGAAGTACCGTAAAATCCGTGGGTATGCGCGCCTATTTACAGGAAGAAAGAATTGAACTTTTAAGTAATGTGAGAGGGAAAATTGAACCAAAAAAACAGATCTAGATTAGTACTGACAGCCGTATTTCTGCTTGCATTTGACAATGCCATTGCCTTGTCTACAGACAAGGATAAGGATATCGAAATCGAGGCAAACAACGCGGAGCTTGATGATAAAAAAGGCATAACCATCTACCGCGGCAATGTTGTTGTAACGCAAGGCAGTATACGCATAACAGGCGATATCATGACGGTGACATACAAACAGGATAAAGAGCTGGACACAGTCATCGTTGAAGGTCAGCCGGCGCACTATCGCCAGTTGCCCGATAACAAGGATATCTATGATGAAGCCGAGGCATTGCGCATGGAGTATTACGCAGCAAAGAGTTTTATCGTGCTGATCGAAAATGCCCAGGTAAAGCAGGAAGGCCTGCGCTTCAGTGGTAACCGCATCGAATATGACACCCTGCTCAGCCAGGTCAAGGCCAAAGGCAAAACAAAAACCACAGAAGAAAGTGGCAAGTCCACGCCATCAGACGCGGACAGCCGGGTGAAAATCACCATCAAGAGCAAAAAGAAAAATACAGATCAAAATAATTAATCCGGGACCCACTTTTTCAGACAGGCCCTGCACTAATCAGGCTTGCAAAAAACCATGAGCGTACTTTCCGTCCGTCATCTGACAAAATCATATCGATCACGCAAGGTCGTTGCTGATGTCAGTTTATCAGTACAAAGCGGTGAGATTGTTGGCCTGCTCGGCCCCAATGGAGCAGGCAAAACAACCAGTTTCTACATGATTATTGGTCTCATCCCGTGTGACAACGGCACCATTCATCTGAATAACCGCGAGATCAGCAACCTGCCGATGGACCAGCGTTCCCGCCTGGGACTTGGCTACTTGCCACAGGAAGCATCTGTATTTCGCAAGCTGACGGTTGAAGAAAATATCAGGGCCATCCTTGAGACGCGGCCACATCTCGATGCGGCAAGGGCAAAAACAAGACTGGAGAACCTGTTGCGGGAATTTCATATCACTCACCTGAGAGACAATCTGGGAGTCAGCCTGTCCGGCGGTGAACGCAGGCGTGTGGAAATTGCCCGCGCCCTGGCCTCCGAGCCACAATTTCTCCTGCTGGACGAGCCCTTCGCGGGTATTGATCCCATATCCATTAATGATATACAGCGGATAACCCATTATCTCAGCGATCATGGTATCGGCATTCTCATTACCGATCACAATGTCCGGGAAACACTGGGCACCTGTGATCGCGCCTACATTGTAAATGACGGGCGTATCATTGCTGAAGGGACAGCAGAACAGATACTTGGCAACGACCATGTTCGGGATGTCTACCTGGGCGATCAGTTCAGTCTTTAGCCAGTATTGTTTCGATGATTAGCAATGGCCAATGCCTGAAAACAATCATGAACTGCATTTGCTTGACTAAACCAGGATATCTACGCCGTGTAACATTAATTATTGGGCAGCAGCCTGGATTGCTTGCTGCCGGCAAGCCCCTACAAATATCAGGATTTGAGTTAAACTTAGAGTCATGAAGCCTTCATTACAATTAAGAATAAGCCAAAACCTGACCATGACCCCGCAGTTGCAGCAAGCAATCCGCTTGTTGCAGCTTTCCAATCTTGAATTACAGACCGAGATTCAGGAGGCGCTTGAAACAAACATGCTGCTGGAGCTGGATGAACCTGAAATTGAGACTGGCAACAGCGAATCGACAAGTTCTGCCGCGCCTGAAAATGATGGTGAAAATCAGATAAATGGTGAGGCCGGGATGGAGGGCGCGACCATACCCGAAGATCTGCCTGTCGACAGCGTATGGGAAGATATCTATGACGTATATATCCCTTACGCAAGATTGACTGATAGCACCGGATATAACGGTTTTGAAAATCAGGAGACACAGAATAAAACCCTGCATGATCATCTTCTATGGCAATTAAACCTGACACCCACGACGGACATAGACAAGGTAATCGCGGTTACCATTATCGACTCTCTGGACGACGACGGTTATTTGTCGTGCAGTCTTGCAGATATTCTGGATTCGCTCGGTGATGATATGGATATCAGCCTCGATGAGGTTGAAGCAGTTTTACGACTCATCCAGATGATGGAACCAGCCGGTGTTGCATCCCGGGACCTGCAGGAATGCCTCACACTGCAACTTGACCAGTTAGATCCGGAAACGCCATGGCTGGAAGAAACAAAATACCTCATTGCAAACCATTTGCAGCTGCTTGCTTCACATGATTTCAAACAGCTCATGCGTCTCAGCAAACTGAGTACTGATGAATTACAGGATGTCATCGCCCTGATACAATCTTTAAACCCGCGGCCAGGCGGGCAACTCAACGAGACCCGGACCGAGTATGTAATACCTGATGTATACGTAAAAAAGGCAAACGATGTATGGAAGGTTGAGCTGAACACCGACATAATCCCCGGCCTGAGAATTAACAAAACCTATGCCGGCATGATCCGGCGCGCCGACAACAGCACTGATAATACTTCACTGAAATCACACCTGCAGGAGGCCCGCTGGTTTATAAAAAGCCTGCAGAGCCGCAGTGAAACCCTGTTACGTGTCGCCGCCTGTATTGTTGAAAAACAAAGGGCATTTCTGGAATATGGGGAAGAAGCGATGAAACCTCTGGTTTTGCACGATGTCGCGGAAATACTGGAAATGCACGAATCAACAATATCAAGAGTAACCACCAGAAAGTATATGCACACACCGCGTGGCATATTTGAACTCAAGTATTTCTTTTCAAGTCATGTCAGCACCAATTATGGTGGTGCATGTTCATCAACAGCAATACGGGCAATCATCAAAAAACTGATTGTTGAAGAGACGCATATCAAACCATTAAGTGATAGTAAACTAGCCGGCATACTGGCCGGACAGGGAATTAATGTCGCCCGCAGGACAGTTGCAAAATACCGCGAAGCAATGGCAATACCGCCTTCAAACGAAAGAAAACGCCTGGTCTAAGGCGCTGCTAACCAGAAAACAGGATTGGAGTGTACTATGCATATTAACCTTACAGGTCATCATATAGATATCACATCTGCTCTCAGGTCCTATGTCGAAAGTAAATTCAAGCGACTGGAAAGGCATTTTGATAACATGACGAACATTCACGTTATTCTCAGTATCGAGAAAGAACGCCAGAAAGCAGAGGCAACTGTCCATGTAAACCGCGGCAACCTTTTTGCCAATGCAGAACATGAAGACATGTATGCAGCGATAGATGAACTGATCGACAAGCTGGACAGGCAGGTCAAGAAACACAAGGAAAAACTGACGGATCACCACCGCAATGACGGCAGCCTGAAAGACCAGGGAAGTGACTGATTGCCGGGCCATTACAAGAACAGTAATTTTTAACAGGGTTTGCTGTAGCATGCAGATATCGCAAATACTCGCGCCTGGGCCATCAACTGATGAGCACCTGCAAATTCTGTCCGGGCCTGCGGGCATGCACTGTGCTGTGAAATTCAGTGCCCGGATCAGGATTTCATCCAATCCCTGGTCACCCTGTAACGAACTGGCTGGTTGATCCGGTATGACCAAGGCCATAAACCAGATCACAACGGAAGAACTCTTTACTACGCATAAAGAGAAGCTTGATCTTGACTGGATTTCCGGACGTCATGGCGCTAATCAGCTGATAGTCCCTGAAACAGTCAGTCCTGAAACAGCCAAATCAGGGGCTGGGGAGGCGCCCAGTAAATCGGGGAAACATCAGAAAAAGAAATCAGGCGCGCCTGATGGTAAATCGCTTGTTGGCTATCTTAATCTTATTCACCCGCACCAGATACAAATCCTCGGCAACATGGAGATTCATTACCTCGAAAGCCTGAGGAGTATTTCACGGCAGGATGCATTAAAACGGTTATTCAAAAGCAAACCGGCCTGCATCATCATTGCCGATGGCTGCGAAGTTCCTGCCACCCTGATACAGAAAAGCAATGAAAAAAGCGTGCCCCTGCTGAGATCTTCCTTGTCAAGCACCAAACTCACAGACACGCTGCATTATTACCTCGCGAACCTTTTTTCCGATGTGTTAACACTGCATGGTGTTTACATGGAGGTGATGGCAACCGGCGTACTGATTACCGGTCCAAGCGGCATAGGGAAAAGCGAACTGGCACTTGAATTGATCTCAAGGGGACATCGTCTTATTGCGGACGATGCCCCGCAATTTTCCAGATTACCACCGGACATCATCAATGGGACATGCCCGCCGGGATTGAGGGATTTTCTTGAAGTGCGCGGCCTGGGCATTATTAATGTGCGTGAAATATTCGGTGACAGCGCCATTATAAAAAGTAAATACCTGAAACTGATTATCCAGCTTCAGCCTATGGACGATGAGCATCTGCAGGAAATTGATCGCCTTGAAGGAACCTACCGGACACAAAAGATTCTGGACATAGACATACCTGAAATTACCCTCCCTGTCGCGCCAGGACGTAACCTGGCTATCCTTGTAGAGTGCGCCGCCCGTAATCATCTGTTGCGAATAAGTGGCTACAACGCATCAGAAATCTTTGCCCGGCGGCAGCAAAGGCAGATTGAGCAGGGGGAGTCCAGATGAATGAACAGGGCCGACGCTTAATCATAGTCAGTGGATTATCAGGCTCAGGCAAAACCGTCGTATTGAATACGCTGGAAGATCAGTCAATTTATTGTATTGACAACCTGCCGGTAAGTTTGCTGGATGAGCTTGCAAGGCAACTTGCCAATCCCGCAGCATCATTCCCCGGTGTGGTAGCCATAGGCATTGATGCACGCAATCCCGAACACAACCTGAGCACCCTGCCCAAATCGATTGCTTCATTAAACAGGCAAAACGTAAAAACAGAACTGGTTTTCATGGAAGCCAACGATGATGTATTGACCGAACGGTTCAGTGAAACACGGCGCAAGCATCCTCTGTCATCAAGAACCGTCGCACTGGCAGACGCCATTGCCATGGAGCGGCAGATCCTGGGCATCCTGTCCGAAATTGCCGACCTGCGTATCGATACCAGTCATTTACTGTTACATGAATTGCGTGATCTTGTGCGTGAGCGGATAACCCGGCGTCCCACAGGCACACTGTCCCTGCAATTCATCTCTTTTGGTTACAAACACGGTATCCCGAGGGACGCAGATTTTGTTTTTGACGTACGGTGCCTGCCTAATCCCTACTGGAAGAAAACACTGCGGCCCTATTCCGGAAAGGATGAACCCATCATTGATTTTCTCAAAAGCCAGCAAACGGTAACTGATATGCTGGATCATCTGAAATATTTTCTGGAAATATGGGTGCCCCGTTTCGAGGCGGATAATCGTAGCTATTTAAGCATCGCGATCGGCTGTACCGGTGGTCAGCACCGTTCTGTTTACATGGCCGAACAGCTTGCGTTTTTTTTCCGCACGAAGGAGATTCATGCCACAGCCAGACACAGGGACATCTAGCCCATGAGCGTCGGCATCCTGATCATCACTCACGATGGCATTGGCCCGTCTATCCTCGGAACCACCACCCTGATGATGGCCGCATGTCCACTGCACACTAAATTATTGACAACCGACCGGGATACCACCCCTGACGAATTTATGGGGAGTGCAATCGAACTCGCCAGGGAGTTGGATACGGGAGACGGCGTCCTGGTACTGACTGACCTGATTGGTTCAACACCCAATAATATTGCCCGGCAACTTCATGAAATTGTCAATGTACGTATCGTGACCGGTCTGAATCTGTCGATGCTGATACGTGTGTTTAATTATCCAGCGCTTGGCCTGGAGGAACTCGCAGGCAAGGCCTATAGCGGCGGCCGGGACGGTATCATTATTGATATGGGCAATGGTAATTAATGCAAAAGAAAACGGTCACCATCATTAATAAACTGGGATTACATGCGCGGGCGGCCGCGAAATTTGTACAGGTGGCATCCAGATTCAATAGTGCGATCAACATCTCCTGCGCCGGCAGGGAAGTCAGTGGCAAAAGTATCATGGGAGTGATGATGCTTGCTGCGGGCAAGGGAGTTGTTATCGATATCATTGCTTCGGGAGCCGACGAGAATGAGGCCGTCCATACGATAGAACAATTGATTCAGGATCGGTTCGGGGAAAACGAATGACCATTGCCTTGCATGGTATGAGCGTGTCACGAGGCATTGCCATCGGTAATGTACATATCATAGAACGTGACCAGCCCGATATCCGCGAATACAAAATCAGCAAAAGCCAGATAGATACTGAAATAAGACGCCTGGAAGAGGCCATTTCGAATGCCCGGCAGCAGTTGCGCGCGATTCGTGGACATATCAAGGAATCAACGACTGCGGACATTGCCGCCTTTATCGATACCCACTTGTTGATGCTGGATGATATTGCACTGACACAGGAACCGAAAAGGCTGATCGGTGAACTCCGGTGCAATGCCGAATGGGCGCTGAAATTACAACGCGATGCCCTGGTGAATGTATTTGAGGAGATGGATGATGCCTATCTGCGAACACGCAAGGATGATGTCAATCATGTTGTTGACCGGATCATGCGTGTCCTGCTGAAGCAAACTCCCTTACGGCATGAAGTTCCTGACAGTCGCCTCACGGGATACATCATGCTGGCGGACGACCTGACCCCGGGAGATACCGTATTAATGCAACATCACGGCATTGCAGCCTTTGCGACTGAGTATGGCGGACCTACTTCCCATACCGCCATTCTGGCACGCAGCCTGGGAATACCTGCCATCGTCGGCCTGCACCAGGCCAGTCGTTATATCCGTGAAGAAGACACGATCATACTGGATGGTATTCTCGGTATCGTCCTGGTTGATCCGGATAAAAACACGCTTGCCCACTATCAAAAAAAACAAAAAGAGGAAAAACGCTACTATTTATCACTGGGCAGGCTGAAAAAGGCGCCGGCCACAACACGGGATGGTATTACAATCAATTTGCAGGCCAATATCGAACTGCCACAGGATTTCGATACTGTGCGCGAAGTTGGCGCCGGCGGCGTGGGACTGTACAGGACCGAATTCCTCTACATGAACCGGCAGGCGCCGCCTGACGAAGAGGAGCATTTCAATACCTATCTCAAGGTGCTGAAGATCCTGGACGGACTGCCCTTGACGATCCGCACCCTGGACCTGGGTGCGGACAAACAGGTGGATGGTGGACGTCAGACCGGACCGGTCCAGTCGAATCCGGCCCTGGGCCTTCGAGCCATACGGCTTTGCCTGAAGGAGCCGGGATTATTCCGGCCACAGTTACGGGCCATTATCCGGGCATCGGCCTTTGGCCCGGTACGGCTGATGATCCCCATGCTGTCACATCTGCAGGAAATCAATCAGGTACTGCAGATGATTCAGACCATCAAGACCGAACTGGATTCGCTGAATATTACCTATGATCACAATTTACCTGTCGGCGGGATGATAGAAGTCCCCGCAGCCGCCATTTGTGCCGATATGTTTGCAGGTAAACTGGATTTTCTCTCCATTGGCACCAATGACCTTATTCAATACACGATGGCGATTGACCGGGTCAATGACGAGGTGAATTATCTCTACGATCCACTACACCCGGCGGTATTAAGACTGATACGAACCACCATCAAGGCCGGTAACCGGGCAAAAATCCCGGTCGCGATGTGCGGCGAGATGGCCGGTGAAAAGCGGCATACCCAGTTATTGCTTGGCCTCGGCCTGCGGGAATTCAGCGTCCATCCGGCAGCCCTGCTTGAAGTCAAGCAGATCATCATTGAAAGCAATCTTGCGGAACTGGAAAAGATGGCGCGCAAGGTGCTCTTTTCAACAAGCGGTGCCGAGGTTGCCATGCTCATGGGAAAAACCGGTCCCGCAAAAAACTGATCCATCATTCGAGTCAGTAGTCATTCGTCACTGGTCAGTGGTCAGTGGTCAATGGACGAATGACAACTGACCAATGACAAATCATGACCATTTCAAGTTCATTGACCCTCCTTGATTTGCGAAGGTTTCCCTGATGTATTCAAGGTATTTTCCTGGTGTTCCTACGTGTACTCCGTGGTGAACAGGGTAGGTTGGTCTGACAATGTGTCAATGAAAGACCTCGAATGTGTTATTAACCACGGAGATCACAGAGAACGGGGGTCTTAACCCATTCAAGGTTCTTTTCCTGGTTTTCCTCCGTGCACTCCGTGGTGAGTATGTGGCCAGGTAAGTTGGTTATGCACCAAGCCACTGACTTTCGTTAGCGCTGCAAGAATGCTACATTTCCAGCGATGAAACGAACTATTCACATCCTGAACGAACTTGAACACACAGGCGTACTGAGCCGTTACGCTATCGGCGGAGCGATGGGGGCATTGTTCTATGCCGAACCACAACTCACGTATGATTTGGATGTTTTCATCCTTTTACCGTCAACCTCCGGTGGCTTATTAACGCTCGCTCCACTCTATGAAACTTTGCGGTTGCGCGGGTATCAGGAAGAAGGAGAGTGCGTCCTCATCGAAGGCGTTCCGGTCCAGTTTTTGCCGGCGTATAACGCATTGCTGGAAGAAGCCCTGGCTGAGGCTGTGGAAAAACCGTATGAGGATGTGTCAACGCGTGTGCTTCGGGTCGAGCACCTCGTTGCGATCTGCGTACAGACCGGCCGCGCGAAAGACAAAGATCGTGTTCGTTTGCTAATCGAAGAGGCAGACATGGATATTGTGTATCTGACCGAATTGCTTGAAAGATATGAACTCACAGAGAAATGGATGCTATGGACAACATAAAACCCGAGATACTCAAGTTGCTTGCCGCAAAAAAGGCACGGCGGTACAAGCTGGCACATCTGTCTATTTCAGAAAAAGTGAAAATTGTTGTGCAACTCCAGAAGATGGCAGCTCCCGTATCACGGGAAGGTGGGAAAGTGGTGCATATCTGGAAGATTGATGATAGCGCGTCTCGCTGAACACGCCCTTTCCCCACCGAACATAAAACCCCTGCCTGGACATGTCTGCATAACGAATCAAGGGGCGTGTATCCACCGGTATGCGGTGGATTCAGCACTATGCGCCTTAATCCACATCCTGCTTTTATTATTAAGCACGGAGGTGTTTCCTGATGCATTCAAGGTTCTTTTCCTTGTCCCCCTCCGTGCACTCCGTGGTGAGCCTTAGATGTTGGGCTTCATTTCATTCAGCCCAACTGCGCGGGCTATTTCGAAAAAACAGAATATCCCCATTGATCCCTTGAAAGCATAAATCTTATATACTACCCACAGTCCAGGCTGTCGAACGTTATCCCCGGCATAGTTGCCGGTTTTTCGTTTTTATTCAGGAAAGTCAGTGTGTTTTAATGGAACGGCACATCTAAGGTGCCACAAGGCAGCTTCCATCATCATGAACAAAACATATATGCGAAAGTGGCGGAATTGGTAGACGCGCTGGTTTTAGGTGCCAGTGGGGAAACCCGTGAGAGTTCGAGTCTCTCCTTTCGCACCAATCATTGTACATTGTGCAAGCGCATTATTATTATACTGGTTCGCACTGAACCATTATTTTGAGGAAAAACAGGATGCAAGTATCAGTTGAGAACACCGGTGCACTGGAACGGAAAATGCGAGTAGAGGTCCCCGAGGACCGGATCAGCACGGAAGTCATGAACCGGCTGCAGTCAATGACACGGACGACCCGTGTCCAGGGTTTTCGGCCGGGCAAGGTCCCGCTTAAAGTGGTGAAGAACCGGTTTGGTACCAGGGTCCGCGAGGAAGTCATCGGGGAAGTCGTACGAAGCAGTTTTTACGAGGCGATTACCCAAGAAAAACTGCGCCCGGCGGGTCCGCCCCAGATCATCCATGTCGATGATGGCAATGGCGAGGATTTGGTCTATACGGCAACCTTCGAAATCTACCCAGAAATCATGCTGTCCCCTGTGGAAAAGCTGGAGCTGGAAAGGCCATCGTGTGAAATCACGGATGCGGCAGTCGACAAAATGATCCAGGTCTTGCGCAAGCAACGCCGTGACCTCAATCCTGTGCTTCGTGCAGCCGCCATGGGAGATGTACTGGTCATCGATTTCACCGGAACGGCGGATGGTGCAGCATTCGAGGGAGGTACAGCCGAGAATTACGAGATTGAGCTTGGTTCAAAACGTTTTCTCATCGGATTTGAGGAAGGACTCGTCGGCAGCGAGGCCGGAGCTGAGGTCACCCTGAAGCTGAAATTCCCGGATGATTACAGAAATGAAGCATTAAAAGGGAAACCTGTCGAATTCCAGGTCCATGTCAGGGAGGTCAGGGAGACTGTCCTCCCCGAATTGAATGATGCACTGTTCGCCAGTCTGGGTGTCAATACAGGCGGGCTGGCGGCATTCCGGGAAGAGATCAAACGGAATCTGGAGCGTGAGGCGGAAATGGCCATCCGGAAACAGATGAAAGACATGGTCATGAAGGCCCTGCATGAGTCCAATTCCATTGAACTGCCGCAGTCAATGGTGGACAGGGAGGTACGACAGGTGCAACAACAATTGATTGAAAACCTGCAACAGCAGGGCCTTGCTTATGATGCGATAGAATCTGCCGAGCCATCCCTGTTCAAACAGGAGGCACAGAGAAGGGTGGCCTTGCAGCTGATTTTTGCTGAAATCGTCAGACAGAATGAAATCAGGGTGGATAAAGCCAGGGTGAGGGAGATGATTGAAAAAGCGGCCTCCGGCTATGAAAATCCTTCTGCCGTGGTCAACTGGTATTACAGTGATCAGAAGAATCTCGCAGAAGTCGAGGCGCTGGCACTGGAAGATGATATTGTTGACTGGGTGCTGGGGCATGCGCAGGTCACGGAAAAAACATACACGTTTGACGAACTCATGAATAAAAGGCAGACTGAGGCCGTGTGAAGCAGGCCAGGGTGCTGACAGGTATCAAAAATACAATGAAAAACAGTGAGATAAGAGCGCTCAATCTCGTCCCCATGGTGGTTGAACAAACCTCCCGTGGTGAACGCGCCTATGATATTTATTCACGCCTGCTGAAGGAACGTGTCGTCTTCATGGTCGGACCGATCGAGGATAACGTTGCTAATCTGGTGGTGGCCCAGTTTCTGTTTCTTGAGTCGGAAAATCCTGACAAGGATATCCATTTCTATATCAATTCACCGGGTGGTTCCGTCTCCGCCGGTCTCGCGATATACGATACCATGCAGTTTATCAAGCCGGATGTCAGCACCATGTGTGTCGGACAGGCGGCCAGTATGGGGGCGCTGCTGCTGGCCGGAGGTACACAGGGTAAACGCTATTGTCTGCCCCATTCCCGCGTCATGATTCATCAGCCTCTGGGTGGTTTCGAGGGCCAGGCTACGGATGTCGATATCCATGCGAGGGAGATTTTGAAAACCCGTGAACGATTGAATGCAATATTGTCAAAACACACAGGGCAACCGCTTGAGAAAATTCAGCAGGATACTGAACGCGATAATTTCAAGAGTTCAGATGAGGCAAAAATATATGGCCTGATTGATGCGGTTCTGTATGAACGCAGCCATCTGCCGAAGGCAGATGCGAAGGCGAAGGTGGTGGAGTCATAAGTATTGCTATCAAGTGAATGTTCTGCTGAAAACCGGGGCAACTTATGAGTGACAGGCAACAGGGCAAGGGTGGCGATGGTGATCGTCTCCTGTATTGTTCTTTCTGCGGCAAGAGCCAGCATGAAGTTCGCAAGCTCATCGCCGGTCCCTCCGTGTTCATATGTGATGAATGTGTTGAGCTCTGCAATGACATCATCCGGGAGGAAATACAGGAAAAATCAATTGGCGGCAAAGGCAGTGCCCTGCCTACACCCCATGACATAAAAAAGATACTGGATGAATATGTCATCGGCCAGGAACTCGCAAAAAAGATATTGTCTGTTGCTGTTTACAATCATTACAAACGACTTGAACAGGGGACAAAAAAATCAGATGTCGAGCTGTCCAAGAGCAATGTTTTGCTGATTGGACCAACCGGGAGCGGCAAGACCCTGCTTGCCGAAACCATGGCGCGGTTACTCAATGTCCCGTTTACCATCGCTGACGCAACCACCCTTACCGAGGCCGGTTATGTAGGCGAGGATGTGGAAAATATTATCCAGAAGCTGTTACAGAAATGTGATTATGACGTCGAAAAGGCACAGACGGGTATCGTCTACATTGACGAAATCGACAAAATCTCACGCAAATCAGACAATCCTTCCATAACACGCGACGTCTCCGGGGAAGGGGTACAGCAGGCATTGCTGAAACTGATTGAAGGTACTGTCGCCTCCGTACCACCGCAGGGAGGGCGCAAGCACCCGCAACAGGAATTCCTGCAGGTCAATACAGTGAATATTCTTTTTATCTGTGGCGGTGCATTTTCAGGACTGGAAAAGATCATACGCGAGAGGTCAGAAAAGGGCGGCATCGGATTTTCGGCAGAGGTCAAAGGCAAGGATGACAAGAAAAGCATCAGTGAATTGTTGAGTACGGTTGAACCTGAAGATCTGATCAAATACGGGCTGATACCCGAATTTGTAGGCCGGTTGCCTGTTGCCGCAACCCTGGATGAACTGGATGAACGCCAACTGGTCAAAATCCTGGTGGAACCGAGAAATGCCATTACCAAGCAATATGCAAGACTGTTTGAGATGGAAGACTGCGAAATCGAATTCAGGTCAGACGCATTGCTGGCTGTCGCCAAGAAAACCATGGAACGGAAGACAGGGGCCCGCGGTTTGCGCTCCATCCTGGAAAGCATCCTTCTGGACACCATGTATGATCTTCCCTCCATGGAAAATGTGACCAAGGTTGTGATTGATGAAGGCGTGATTAATGGAGAATCAAAGCCATTTATGATCTATGCAGGTACGGACATACAGAAGGTAGCTGCTGATTGACAGAAATTTTATATTGCTCCTGCCATTGACGGGAGAATACCCGTGTATAATCCGGTAGCGGCATCATTATCAATCGGCAATCTATTGATAAACTTCCGGTATTGCACTATGAACAGTAATCCATTTTACAAGCCACGGAAAAGATATTGCAGTCTGAAGATTCAAAAATGATGAATGTGAAAACAATTTATCCGATTCTGCCGTTACGGGATGTCGTCGTTTATCCCCATATGGTAATCCCCCTCTTTGTTGGCAGGGAGAAGTCTGTCCGGGCCCTTGAGAAGGCAATGGAAGGAGACAAGCAGATTTTACTGGTGGCACAGAAGAGCGCTGCCGATGACGATCCCAAGATTCATGAAATATATTCAGTAGGCACCCTCTCCAATATCCTGCAATTACTGAAATTGCCTGACGGGACAATAAAGGTACTGGTTGAGGGTACAACACGGGTACAAATAAACGACTTTATTGAAGCTGAGGGGATGTTTTCTGCGGAAGCCAGGGTGATGGAACCGGTGGTTCTCGATGAGCGGGAGATGGATGTTCTCGGACGCTCTGCCATGAACCAGTTCGAGCAATACGTGAAGTTAAACAAGAATGTTCCTCCGGAGATTATATCCTCGTTATCTACGATTGATGATGCAAGCCGGTTGGCCGATACCATCGCTGCACACATGTCCATCAAGATTGATGAGAAGCAGCATCTCCTTGAGATGTTCAATATTCGTGAACGCTTTGAATATCTGATTAACCTGATGGAATCTGAAATTGACCTGTTGCAGGTCGAAAAGAAGATCCGGGGCAGGGTCAAATCACAAATGGAGAAAAGCCAGCGCGAGTATTACCTGAATGAGCAGATGAAGGCCATCCAGAAGGAACTGGGGGAGATGGAGGATGTCCCCAACGAAATTGATGAACTTGCCAAAAAGATTGGAAAAGCAGGTATGCCCAAGGAAGCCAAGGCGAAGGCGGTATCTGAACTGAACAAGCTCCGGATGATGTCACCGATGTCGGCTGAGGCAACGGTTGTACGTAATTATATTGACTGGCTGGTCAACGTACCCTGGACCAAGCGCAGCAAGGTATCACGGGATATCCAGAAAGCGGAAGGTGTACTGGAAGCAGACCATTATGGCCTGCATAAGGTCAAGGAACGGATACTGGAATATCTGGCTGTACAGCAGCGTGTAAGAAAGATGAAGGGCCCAATCCTGTGCCTGGTGGGGCCACCCGGTGTTGGCAAAACCTCTCTGGGGCGTTCCATCGCCAGGGCAACCAACCGCAACTTTGTGCGAATGTCGCTTGGCGGTGTCCGGGACGAGGCCGAGATACGCGGACACAGGCGGACTTACATAGGATCCATGCCCGGCAAGATCATCCAGAGCATGGCCAAGGGAGGCAAGAAAAACCCGCTGTTTCTGCTCGATGAAATTGACAAAATGGCAATGGATTTCCGGGGTGATCCGGCCTCAGCACTACTGGAGGTGCTTGATCCGGAACAGAACCACACTTTTAATGATCATTACCTGGAAGTGGATTATGACTTGTCAGAGGTCATGTTTGTTACGACTGCAAACAGTCTTAACATCCCGCCGCCCCTGCTTGACCGGATGGAGGTAATCCGGTTGTCCGGTTATACCGAAGATGAAAAGGTCAATATTGCAACAAAATACCTGATCCAGAAACAACTCGAGCGGAACGGGTTGAAGCCGGATGAAATCACCATTGGTGAATCAGCCATACGTGACATCATCCGTTATTATACCCGTGAAGCCGGGGTCAGGAATCTGGAGCGTGAAATCGCCAATATCTGTCGCAAGGTGGTCAAACAGATCCTGCTGAAGCCGACGGACAAGAAAGTGGTGGTTACACCAAACAGGCTGGATAAATTTCTTGGTGTGAAGCGTTTTCGCTTCGGCAGAATGGAAGAAGAAGACCGGATCGGTCAGGTCACCGGGCTGGCATGGACCGAGGTTGGAGGTGATTTGCTGACGATCGAGGCGGCTGTGGTGCCTGGCAAGGGCAAGGCGATACGCACAGGTCACCTCGGTGAGGTTATGCAGGAATCAATCGAAGCGGCGATGACCGTTGTCAGAAGTCGTTGTGAAATCCTCGGTATAGACAAGGATTTTTACAAAGAACATGATTTTCATATTCATGTTCCGGAAGGCGCTACTCCCAAAGACGGGCCCAGTGCCGGGGTGGCCATGTGTACAGCCATCGTTTCTGCCTTATGTTCGATACCGGTCCATTCCAATGTTGCAATGACAGGTGAGATTACCCTGCGGGGCGAGGTTTTGCCTATTGGCGGGCTTAAGGAAAAGTTACTTGCGGCGTTGCGCGGCGGGATTGAGATCGTACTGATTCCATTTGAAAATAAACGAGAACTCGCTGAAATCCCAAAGAATATAAAACAGAATCTGGATATCCAGCCGGTCCGCTGGATTGACGAAGTCCTGGAAGTTGCCTTGCAGCGAATGCCTGCACCTGCCTCGAAAAATGCCGCGTCAGAACCGGAAATCGTCAAAAAGGATGAAGTTGTTCCGGATGCGGTGAGTGACCTGTTGCGACCACACTGATTTGTAGCGAAAAATATTATTTTTCACAATTCAGCTTTCTGTTGCTTGACGGATATCGGGCCACTTGGTATAAAACCAGCGTGTAGGTACTATGCTGGCCAATAAACAAATTCAACATCTCCATCGCAAAGAACTGTACTGGGAAACCATAATAAGGGGAACAATCATATGAATAAAGCTGAACTGATCGATGCTATTGCCGATGCCGCTGACCTGTCCAAGGCCTCTGCCGGACGTGCATTAGATGTAGCGATCGCGACAATCACAAAGGCCCTGAAAAAGGGAGATACTGTCACATTAGTTGGTTTTGGAACCTTTTCCGTTCGCAAGCGTGCTGCCCGCATCGGACGTAATCCGCGAACTGGAGCGGAGATAAAGATAAAGGCTTCCAAGGTACCTGGATTCAAGGCTGGCAAGGCGCTCAAGGATACCATAAACTAGCGCGCTTCCCTGGGGTGCTTAGCTCAGTTGGAAGAGCGTCGCCCTTACAAGGCGAAGGTCGGGGGTTCGAACCCCTCAGCACCCACCAGAACCCGCTTTCAAACACCGGAGTGGTAGTTCAGTTGGTTAGAATACCGGCCTGTCACGTCGGGGGTCGCGGGTTCGAGTCCCGTCCACTCCGCCAACGTTAAAAGGGCGTTCCAGGAAGCGGTACGCCCTGATTATTTATCAGTGACTCAATTTCAATTCATATCCATTTAGAACATGTTACGTTTAATACGGGAAAAAGCGACAGGATGGGTTGCTGTAGTCATCGTTGGTCTGTTGATAATCACCTTTGCATTGTGGGGGATTAACTCCTATTTCGGCCAGGGCGGTGAAATTTCTGCCGCAACCATAAACGGGGTTGATATCACAATGCGTAGTTATCAACAGACTTTCTATAATCTGCGTCAGCAGATGCAAAACATCTTCAAAACAACAATGACCCAGGCTGAAGAGAAACTCGTCAAGGATGAGGCCTTGAGGAAACTCGTGGAAGCAGAATTATTGAATCAGGTTACCGCTGATATCGGATTGCGGGTGAGTGACCGCGCTGTTGGCGAAAGTATTAAAAACCTGCGTCCGTTTCAGGGGGAGAACGGGTTTGACAGGGATATATACGAAAAAAGCATTGCCAATGCCGGTATGACGCCCGTGTCATTCGAACAGCAAATGCGACTGGATATGCTGTCTGAACAATTACAGGGCGCGATTGCTGCGAGCGTATTCGTGACCAGTGAAGAGACCTTGAGAATTGCGAGTCTGAAGGGACAGAAGCGTGATATTGACTACGTAATTCTGAATACTGACAGCTACAGGGAAGCCATCAGCGTTTCTGATGAGGAGATAAGGCAGTATTACGAAGATCACTTGCAGCAGTATCTTGAACTGGAACAGGTAAAAATCGCCTTTATTGATCTGGATATAGACAAACTGGCGGAAAAGGTTGTTGTGACTGATGACGATCTCCTTGCCTATTATGAAAATAACAAGGCCAAGTATGAAACAGAGGAACAACGTCAGGTTCAGCAATTGTATGTGAAGGTGGCAAAGGATGCTTCCGAAAAGGAACTGGATGATGCCAGGGGAAAGGTGGAATCCCTGAGGGAACTTGTCCTGTCGGGAAAATCATTTGAACAGATTGTTGATGAGCATGCAAATGACCCCGGGCCACTATTTGAATACAGTGAACATGGCTTTGTCGCCAGGGGGATATTACCGGCCGGAATTGATGAAATCCTGTTTGCCGGCAAGGAAGCTGATGTCAGTGAGACCATCAAGACAGATAAGGGTTTTCACATCATCAAGATTGGTAAAATCAAGGGCGGGTCGAGTAATACCTTCGAGAGTTTACACGCTGATCTTGACAGGGATTACCGGCATCAACAGGCAGGGAACGAATTTTTTGAGCAGGCCGATAAACTGACATCCCTGGCTTACGAGCATCCGGATACACTGGATCTTGCAGCTGAAGCAATCGGTGCGGAAATCCATGAATCGGAATTTTTCAGCCGCAACAGCGAAAAACAGGACATTACATCAGAATCCAAGATTATTACTGCGAGTTTCAGTGAAGATGTCATGCTCAACGGGAACAACAGTGAAGCGATCGAACTGGGGGATAACCGGGTCATTATACTGCGGGTAATTGATCAGACACCGGAGAAGAGGAAACCACTGGAAACCGTCAGGAATGAGGTGGTTGATGCGGTTCATGCCAGAAAGGCAAGTGAAAAAACAAATGAAATCGGACAGGAAATCATCAAACAACTACAGGCTGGAACAGATCCGGGGCAAGTTGCCGCTGATAATGGTTTCGAGTGGACGTACGCAGAAGGCGTGACGCGGGAAGATGTCAACGTTGCCCGTTCGGTAGTAAGGGTGGCTTTCAGCCTGGGTATTCCGGATGCCGGTCACCCCGTTGCGGGTGGAACATCACTCGGCACGGGAGGCTACGCTATCGTCAGCGTACGCGGAGCAACAAATCCCGTGCCTGAAGATATCAAAGAAGAAGACAGCAAGACGACACATCAGCAATTACTCCAGCGTACAGCGGATAGTGAATGGTCATATTTCATCAATGATATCAGGGACAAGGCGGATATCAGGATATCCGCTGACCCTATTCAGGGAAGCTCTGATTAATCGCGGGGTTTCCGCGATATCGGTGGTATCGGGAGGTACCGCCATTGTCAATTCCGCTTTTCGCGGACTGAAAACTCCAGGTAGAAATTATTCAGACCTTGCCCGGTATACAGACCGGTCTCTAATACCCCCCAAATTGCCACGGTGGGAGTTCAGCTTTTTTGTATGGAAGTCATGAACTCATACCGATTGAATTATAGCCACAATCGACATAGGTAATCTCACCGGTAATCGCCGAGGCATAGTCAGAACACAGAAAAGCGGCAACATTGCCTACCTCGTCAATCGTTACATTACGTCTGAGTGGGGAGACTTTCTCGACAAGGCTGAGAAAATCACGCAACCCCTTGATGCCGGAGGCAGCCAGGGTCTTGATCGGGCCTGCCGAAATCGCATTCACCCGGATACCCTCGGGACCAAGACTGGACGCCATGTAACGGACATTTGCCTCGAGACTGGCCTTGGCAACCCCCATGACGTTGTAATTCGGCATGACCCGGACGGCACCGATATAACTCAGCGTCAGCATGGCGCCATGCCTGCCCTGCATCTTGGAGCGTGCGGCATCGCCGAGGGCTGCAAAACTGTAGGAACTGATCTCATGTGCGGTAAGAAAACCCTGGCGGGTTACGTTTTCCAGGTATTCGCCGTCCAGTTCTTCCCTGGGGGCATAGGCGACGGAGTGGATCAGGATATCCAGACTGTCCCAGTAATCATCCAGGTGTTCGAAAACGGCCTGGATCTGGTCATCGCTGGCCACATCACAAGGTATGACGATTTCTGAATTGACCTCGGCTGAAAATTTTTCAACACGCCCACGCAGTTTGTCATTCTGGTAGGTAAATGCCAGTTCGGCACCCTCACGGTGCATGGCCCTGGCAATGCCCCAGGCGATAGAGCGATTGCTTGCCACACCGACGATTAATGCACGTTTGTTATCAAGTAGACCCATACTCTGTTTCCTTCCGGTTAATGTATTGCAGCTTGCGATTTGATTGTTATCCAAGTGTACAGAAAAAATCCAGTGTTTATAATGCGTTGGTAAACAATAACCGGTCATTATCCTGTTTTTATGCCGCGTCCATTTCGACTGTGTTTTCTGGCGTTGATGGCCAGTGTGAGTGCCTGTTCGGATTCCCCCTGGAATAATCCCTATCCGGACACGGAGTCGGACAGCAATATCTACTACGATTCTTTTTCGGAACAACCCAGGCACCTTGACCCGATCAGTTCCTACAGCTCCAATGAGTATGTATTTATTGGACAGATCTATGAACCACCACTGCAATATCATTTCCTCAAACGGCCCTATGAGCTGATCCCCCTGACCGCAACGAAAGTTCCCGAACCGGATTATGTCGACAAGGAAGGCCGGGCCCTGACAGGAGATGCAGAGGCAGGTGAGGTATTTCGTGTCCGCTACCGGATCACGATTCAGCCGGGCATACTCTATCAACCCCACCCGGCATTCGCCAGAAACGCAACGGGAGATTACCTGTATCACCATCTGTCGGCAGCCTATGTGCAAACGGTACATACCCTGGAGGATTTTGCAGTGGTGGGTACGCGTGAACTGACTGCGAGTGATTATGTATACCAGATCAAGCGCATGGCACACCCGCGTGTCCATTCACCGGTTGCCGGTCTGATGGGTAAATATATACTCGGTCTGGAGGAACTGGCCACCCGCCTGGCAAATGAATATTCAGTCCAGGCGCCGGATAAATCGACTTTTATCGACCTGCGTGAATATGAAATGGAAGGCGCCAGGGCCATTGATAAATATACCTTCGAGATCACGTTACAGGAAAAATACCCGCAGTTCCTCTACTGGCTGACCATGTCATTTTTTGCGCCTATGCCATGGGAGGCGGATTATTTTTATGCACAGCCCGGGATGTCTGATCGGAATATCTCGCTGGACTGGTTTCCGGTGGGAACCGGCCCCTTTATGTTGACTGAAAACAATCCGAACCGGCGCATGGTCCTGCAGCGGAATCCGAACTTTCGCGGGGAACCTTTCCCCACGGAGGGGGACAGCGGGGACAGTGAATCAGGCCTGCTGGTGGATGCCGGTCTCCCGATGCCCTTTATCGATACAGCAATGTTCAGTCTGGAAAAAGAGGCAATACCGGCATGGAACAAATTCCTGCAGGGTTATTACGAAACCTCCGGGATTGTCTCGGACAGCTTTGATCAGGCCGTGCAATTCAATGCACAGGGCGAGGCGCAGTTGACCAGCGAAATGCAGGACAAGGGGATCAGCCTGTTGACTGCCGTTACCTCATCGACCTTTTACATGGGGTTTAATATGCTCGATGATACCGTGGGTGGTGACAGCGAACGGGCACGCCTGTTGCGCCGGGCCATCTCCATCGTCATGGATTATGAGGAATTCATATCCATATTTTCCAATGGACGCGGAGTGCCCGCACAGGGTCCCATCCCGCCGGGGATCTTCGGCTACGTTGCCGGGGAAGCCGGGATTAATCCCTATGTCTATGCCTGGGATAACGGCAAGGCGAAACGCCGTTCTGTTGCAGAGGCCCAGACCCTGATGACGGCTGCCGGTTATCCCGCAGGCCGTGAACCACAGTCCGGGCAACCACTGGTGCTGAACCTGGATACCCCGGCAGCAGGCCCGGGAAGCAAGGCGATTTTTGACTGGTTGCGAAAACAGTTTGCCAAGCTGGGTATCAATCTCGTCATCAGGGCGACGGATTACAACCGGTTCCAGGAAAAGATGTTGAAGGGGACCGCACAGATCTTTCAATGGGGCTGGAATGCCGATTATCCGGACCCGGAGAATTTCTTTTTCCTGCTCTACGGGGCGAATTCCAAGGTGGACAATAACGGGGAAAATGCGGCCAATTATAAAAATGAAGAATTCGATCAGTTGTTCAATCAGATGAAAAACATGACTAACAGGCAACAACGACAGAAACTCATCGACCAGATGGTTGAAATTGTCCGTTATGACGCCCCCTGGCTGTGGGGTTATCACCCGGTCGGTTTCTCCCTGCACCACAGCTGGTACAGGAACGCCAAGCCGAACCTGATGGCCAACAACACACTGAAATACATAAGGATCCAACCGCTATTGCGCAAGGAAATGCGTGCACGCTGGAACCAGCCGGTCTGGTGGCCCGTCGGCGTGCTGTTCATCCTGATCATCGCAGCGATGATTCCTGCCATCATCGCATACCGTAAACGGGAACGATCACCGGTACTATGATTGCCTATATCTTTCGCCGGATCTTATATGCCTTACCGATCCTGATCGGCGTTAATATCATTACCTTCGTCCTGTTTTTCGTCGTCAACACCCCGGATGATATGGCACGCATGAATCTTGGCCAGAAGAGGGTGACGCAAGAGGCGATCCAGAAGTGGAAAACCGAACGTGGTTATGACAAACCCCTGCTCTGGAACAGCAATACAGGCGGCGCCGGGAAACTGACGGATACTATTTTCTACCGGAATTCAGTCAAGCTGTTTGTATTTGATTTCGGGCGATCCGACAGTGGGCGCGATATCAGCTATGATATCAGCCAGCGCATGTGGCCAAGCCTCGCCATTACCGTACCCGGCCTGTTGCTGGGATTACTTGCCTATATCACCTTTGGTCTGATCCTGGCCTTCTTCAGGGCTACCTATGTTGACATCGCCGGCGTCGTGATCTGTGTGATTATGATGTCCATTTCAGGACTGTTTTACATCATTGGCGGGCAATACCTGATTGGGAAATTTTTACACCTGGTCCCGATCTCGGGATATGACATCGGGCCTGAGGCCTTCAAATTCGTGGTCCTGCCGGTGCTGGTGGGTCTGATTGGGAGTATCGGGGCAAGCACCCGCTGGTACCGTACCATCTTTCTAGAAGAAATGAACAGGGATTATGTCCGCACGGCACGCGCCAAGGGGATCCCGGAACAGCAGGTGCTTTTCCGCCATGTCCTTATGAACGGAATGATCCCGATCCTGACCGGCGTGGTCGTCCTCCTGCCCACCCTGTTTATCGGCAGCCTGGTCATGGAGTCCTTTTTCGCCATACCCGGCCTCGGCAGTTATACCATCGATGCCATCAACATGCAGGATTTCGCGATTGTCCGTTCCATGGTCTTTCTCGGCTCCGTACTTTACATCATCGGCCTGATCCTGACGGATATCTCGTACACCCTGGTCGATCCGCGTGTGCGGCTGGAATAGGGGAACCCATGCCGGTACTATTCATCACCGATGCATTGATTTTTTTCCTGGTATTCATGGTGTCCTGTTTCATCCTGTATGCACGACGTCATGAACATCTGCGTGCACCCTGGCGGCAGGTGGTACGCAGTCCGCTGGCAATGTCCTCCGCGGTGATCCTGGCGGCCTATATCCTTGTCGGGCTGCTTGATTCCATCCATTTTCATCCCCGCATGCCGGCTGCCGGATCGGATGAGATAATCAACTCAACCGAGATCATGAGCCTGCTGGATGTTGTCACAGGTCCACTACGTACCCGCAATGAAAAAACCTATTCGTCACCCCTGGCGAGCCATCTGTATGCCAAAGAGATCATAGAACTGCCGGATGGCAGTCAGATCAGGGATTACCCGAGATTACTCTACGGTGGCGCACACCTGTCTGCCCCGGAGGCAGGAAAACGGCAGGACATCCTCCAGCGTGTGTTTAGCGGCCTGCTTCTCGGTAGCACCCTGTCCGGACTTTTTTTCGGAATCTTTGTTCTGCTGTCCGGCCGGGCAGGCAGGGTGTCTTTCACAGCGGAGGCCATGGCAATCATTCGCAGGCGCAAGGCAATCCCCTGGCATGCCATTTTACTGACCCTGGCGCTGCTGGTGATCACGGCATCGGTAACGATTGTCCTGGCTTCAGAATATCACGTCCTCGGTACCGACAAGGTCGGGCAGGATGTGCTGTATCAATCGTTGAAAAGCATCCGCACCGGCCTGGTCATCGGTACGCTGACGACGCTGGTCATGCTGCCCTTCGCGATCATGCTGGGTTTGATGGCGGGGTATTTCCGCGGCTGGGTGGATGATGTGATCCAGTATCTCTACACCACCCTGAATTCCATACCCGGTGTATTACTGATTGCGGCCTCCATCCTGATATTGCAGGTATATATCGCCAACCATGCCGATGAATTCACCAGCATCGAACACCGGGCCGACATGCGCCTGCTGTTCCTGTGTATCATCCTCGGCATCACCAGCTGGACCGGTCTGTGCCGGATGCTGCGTGGTGAGACCCTGAAGCTGCGCGAGATTGATTATGTACAGGCGGCACAGGCATTCGGTGTCGGTAACACGACGATTATGCTGCGCCACCTGTTGCCCAATGTCATGCATATTGTCATGATTTCCATCGTCCTTGATTTCAGCGGACTGGTACTGGCCGAGGCGGTTTTGTCCTATATCAATATCGGGGTCGATCCCACCATGCACAGCTGGGGCAACATGATCAACAGCGCACGCCTGGAGATGGCAAGGGAACCCATCGTCTGGTGGTCACTCACCGCGGCGTTTCTGTTTATGTTTGTCCTGGTCCTCGCGGCCAACCTGTTTTCCGATGCGGTCAGGGACGCCTTCGATCCGAGAATAAGGACCGGCTTTGAGTAGATGTCCTGGCTGGCCCGGGGCAACCGGCAGGGGATCCGTGGAAATTATCGTGATGCATGATGAATACGTACAGGTTCCTGTCACTGGAAAAGGCACCAGTGAAAATCGGGTCATGGCGGAAGGGATATAATAAACTTCGTCCACGAAGATCAGATATAACCGTATAAAAGTAAATTTTCAGAGGAGATCGTCAAAATGTATAAAGGAAATGCCGTATGAGTGATACCAATATTGAAATACCACAAGGCAGGATCCCGTCCATCCGTGTCGTTGCCATGCCCAGGGATGCCAATGCCGGTGGCAGTATCTTCGGCGGCTGGATCATGTCCCAGGTGGACATTGCCGGCGGTATCACCGCCATGGAACGCGCACGGGGACCGGTAGCGACCGTTGCCGTGAATTCATTTGAATTTCGGCAACCGGTTTTTATCGGGGATCTCATCAGTTGTTACGCCGATATCATCCGTGTCGGGCGTACCTCGATTACGGTCCGGGTCGAGGTATTTGCGCAACGGGATC